>Ga0180438_10000029_pt1 | contig 292509 bp, 231 predicted proteins | sample SS_ome_12_FD_132455 | JGI IMG/M metagenome (GOLD analysis project Ga0180438, IMG submission 132455) | Hypersaline lake sediment archaeal communities from the Salton Sea, California, USA - SS_3_D_2 metaG | ecosystem: Environmental > Aquatic > Non-marine Saline and Alkaline > Hypersaline >...
CGACCCCGAGCTTGTATACCCTGAGTTTATCGAAGGGCCGAGGGGCTCAGGGCTAAAGGATTAAGTCCTTAGACCTCAGTCCTCAGTCCTTAGACCTTAGTCCTCGCCAATAGCAAACCCAATCCTCCCCTTCGGCTTCTCCTCAACCTCAATGATCCTCTGAATTTCTCTAACGATATCACTTATTGCCGCATCATGCTGGTCGACCCTGCTCTCGAGCTTCTTTAAAAGGTTGACCAACTCTTGATGGTTAGCCATGGCTTTGCGCAGTCGAACAAAAGTCTTGATGATCAGAATATTGACCTGAATTGCGCGCTCACTGTTTAGCACCGAGGATAACATAGCTATACCTTGCTCGCTGAATGCAAAAGGCAAGTATCTGCGGCCACCCCAACTTGTGGTCGCAATTTGCGACCTCAAGTTTTTCGCTTCTTCTTCAGTTAAAATAAACATAAACCCTTCAGGAAAGCGCTGAATATTCCTTTTAACGGCCTCGTTCAACCGCTTGGTCGGAACGCCGTACAGGTCCGCCAAATCCCTGTCCAGCATCACTTTCTGCCCTCTGAATTGATATAATAATAAAAAAGTTGTAAGTTGTGAGTTGTAGGTCCGACTACGTCGGACCGTGTTGTTAGTTAATGGGTGTCGAAATCCCGACAGTCGAGGAGATCTTATTTGCGCCGGCGGCGGCGGGGGCGGCGCCGGGAACGGCGGGGACGCAGGGCACGGGGAACATAGACGTTCATCACGCCCTTGAGACGGATGAAATCGGAATCGTTGGTCACCAGCCCCTGGTATTTGCCCGAGCGCATCACGTAATTGGCGATCATCGCGTCGTTGGAATCCAGAAGATAACGCTGCATTAGATCGGAAACCTGGTCAAGATTGAGATTGTAGGCGCTCGCTCCGCGGTCAAAACGGAATTTCCGCTTGAGCTCCCGGTGAGCCCCGGTCAGGTGCTTCTTAAGATAACGCGCCAGCTCGGCGGAACGCTTCCTCCCCAGCCGATTTAAGATCTTGCCCTTGAGCTGCTGCTTGTAAAAAGAAGCGTTCTTCCTGACCAGACGCCGCCGCTTGGCCCATTGGATAATCAGATGCTGGCGGGAAAAAGAGAGGAATTCCTGGGCCACGTTCAGATTGACATAGAAATCGAACCCGCGCCGCAAACCCTGGTAGTAGCGCCGGAAAGCGCGGCGGTTCTTGAGCCGCGGCATCAGCACCCCGATCACGAACGAAGAATCAGCCAGCAGGGCCCGCTTCTTCCGCTTCGGCCGGCGCCGGATCTCATCTTCAATGTAAATTACCGCCATTTTCCCTACCCAGCGCCCGGAACGATCTTCACCAGCTCGATCTCAAAGATCAGGACCTGGCCCGCCAAGGGATGGTTCCCGTCAAGGACGATCACATCCTTTTTGACATCAATGATCAAAGCCGCCAGGGCCTGGCCGCTGGCGCTCATCAACTGCAAACGCTGGCCCACCTGTGGCTCGACCCCCTCCGGCAATTTGTCGCGCCCCATCTCCACCACCATTTCCTTGCGGCGGGGCCCGTAGGCCTCCTCCGGAGGAAGCTTGATCGTCTTCTTCTCTCCTACCCCCATGCCCGCTACCGCCACTTCGAACCCCGGGATGATCTTGCCTTCACCCAGGGTGAACTGGAGCGGCTCGCGCTCGCGGGAACTGTCAAAAACCCTGCCGTCTTCCAGCTTGCCCGTGTAATGGACCTGGACCGTGTCTCCCTCTTTCGCCTTTGCCATAGCTCTATCCTCCTTTTTATTGGGCGGGCCCTTTTCTCTCCAGTTCCAGGTAAGCGACCACCGCCCGGTCAGCGTAATTTTCCACCAGATGGATTATCTCCGCCACCGCCGACTTTATGGGGAGGTTCCCATCTGCCGTCTTGGCAACAATATCCTTGATTTTCTTTTTTGTCTCCTGGTCCATAATAATCACCCCATCATGAATCAATGATCTTGGCCAGTTTTTCATAAAAATTGCTGGCCTTCATTTCTTTTTTTGCCAGGTTGCTCGCCTTTTTTGCCAGCTTCCTAGCAGACTTTCCGTTGCCGATCAATTCCTTATAAGACTCGATGAATTTATCCGGCCCCTCAAAAAAGACGGCCGAAGACTGAAACTTGTCAAAAGCCGGAAGCGGGTTGAGCAAAAGCGCTGTTTCGCAATAAGCGCTTTCATGGGTAGCCAGGGAAAAGGACTCGGAAAGGGATGGGTTCACAAAAATATCGCTGAGGTAGTAATACTGGAAAAGCGTTTCTTTCTCCAAATACTTATAATAAAAAAGCTGCCGCGGGAATCGCCTCAGAAGCACCTTCAATTTATAAAACAGACGCCTTTCCAGGACCTTCCCCACAATAACAACCTTTTTGTTCCGGTATTCACTCAGCAACCCCGGAAGATGTTCTATTAATATCTCAGCGCCTTTGATCTTCTCCAAACGACCGACGTAAATAGAAACAACGTCCCCTTCGTTTATTGAAAGTTTTTGTTTAATTTGTTCAATGTCTTCTTTCTGGGGAGGGTGAACCTGGATCGTGTTCTCAATTAACATTGCCTTGTCGGAATATTCGGGAAAATATCGCATGAAGTTATCGTATTCAAAGCGCGAGGGGCAAATAATCCGGTGCGCGATGTCGATCATGCTCTCCTGATTTATTAAGAACCGATTGACCGTCCTAAATCCGGACTCTCTTTCCCTTCGGAGTAAACTATGGAAATGATACACGATCCTGGTATTTTTTCGGATTTTCTTTAATTCCTTCACCCAATTCACGAAATGCTGGATCACATAATCAAATCCGTCCAGCGGCAGGGCCTTCCGGAAAGCGGAAAAAGCGGGAAATCTTTTAAGGGAGCCATCGGGCATCAGGACCCTCACCGGATATTTCTTCTGGAATTCAGGACTTATCAGAACATAGACTTCATGCCCAAGCTTTTTAAAAGTCTCCCGGGAAAGCTTGACCATCTGCCCCACCCCGCCGCAGTATTTTTTACCCACCGGATATTCGAAGCTCATCAGCAGAATTCTCTTCATGCTTCCCTTCCCAGCATAAACACGCCGTTGTTAACTTTGCGCTTGAAGGAATAATACGCGAAATCCTTGATGGTCAAATAAGAGCGGTGCGTCTCATGGACGTTCCTGAATACCGCCTGCTGTTTCAGGACCTCGTTCTTTGCTCCAACGGGTATCGTGATAATGAGGCTTCCTTTCCTCTTCAGCTTCTTTAACATATTGTTCACCAGAAAATGGACCTGATCTTTTTTAAAGTGCTCAAGCAGCTCGGTGGCAAAGATAATGTCATAATTGCCGTCTTTTAAGGCCGGCGCGAGCTTCAGGCAATCGTCGATCATCACTTCAGTATAATAATAATCCCAGATAGGATTCTTATAGCCCTTGAATATCTCAATGCCTTCCAGGCGATGCAGCCACTGCCTGGGGCGCAGGCGCAGATAGCGTATCTCAAACATTTCCCGGAAGATAAAGCCATTATGGCCGATGCCGCAGCCCAGGTCCAAAACATTAAGTTTTTTGCCCAGGACATGGTTTTGTTCAATAAAAGCTATTATTTCTCCGGTCGCGTAGGCGTTGCCTATCGGCATTTTTTCCCCCTCAAAAAATTAACGCGTCAGGACGATGGCTTTTTCGCCGTTCTCAACGTCGATAACCTTGACCAGCCCCGGATCTTTGGCGTTTTCCTTCTTCACGATGGCGTCACCGCACTTTTTGCAGATGCGGTTTCCCTGGCGATCTATAAGATAAGACTTCTTTGGATCTTCGATCGGCTTTTGACAGGCCCTACATCTTGGCAGATGCTTATCAATCACTCCTTGCCCACCTCCTTCTCAGTTATTTCAACCGGCGATCCAACCAGTTTTGAGAGCTGTTTCTCCAATCCATCCACCTGCCGCTTACTCTGGAACGAATTCCGCCAGATCAACACTCGTTCATTATCCGTCAGCATATAGAGCCTGCCTTTGAATTTGATTGACTTGTCCGGCCTTCCCTTGAGATGCAGCTTGAACTTTTTGATCCGGGAAAAATGGAACTTGAGCAGGCTCTTTTCCCCGATAAAAAGACTTCGGAGAAAGCTCCAGAGGCCGCTTCTTCTGAGGTAGACCATTTTTAACGGCGCATAAAATGCGCAGCGCAGATTATTTGATTTTAGGATGATGTCCTCCATGATAATCGGACCAATGAAATGACGCGGCAAAAAGAACGTTATTCCATTATCAAGCAGCTTAAGCTCACCCTAACATACTGAGAGGATCTGTCAAGGGGGGGACGAGATCTAACCGCTAAAGGCCGTATTTCCCGATCTTGTAACCAAGCATTCTTTCGGTGATCCCAAGCGCCTTAGCAGCTTTCCTCTGCGTTTTATGCTTTTCTAAAGCTTCTTTGATCTTCTGCTTCTCGATCGACTCAACGATCTTGGGCAAAGTCGCACCGGTGGGGACGGGACTAGGGACTGGGGACTGGGTACTGAGATTGGCCGGTAGGTCACGAGGCGAAATCAGTTCCTTCTGGCAGAGCACAACCGCGTGCTCGATCACGTTCTCTAATTCACGAACATTTCCCGGCCAGTTATAGGCCATAAGAATGTCTAAAGCCGCCCGGTTGACGCCCTCGATCTCCTTGTTGTTCTCCTTGTTATATTTATGCGTAAAATGCGCCACGAGTAATGGGATATCTTCCTTGCGGTCGCGCAGAGGCGGCAACATCACCGGGAAAACATTGATGCGGTAGAAAAGATCATCGCGGAACTTCTTTTCCTCGACCATTTTCTTGAGATCCTGATGCGTGGCGCAGATCACCCGCACATCGATCTTGATGGTCTGCGTGCCCCCTAACCGCTCGATCTCCTTTTCCTGAAGAACCCGCAAAAGCTTGACCTGCGTCGCCAGCGAAAGATCCCCGATCTCATCCAGAAAGATCGTGCCGCCATTCGCCATCTCAAAACGGCCGATCTTTCGCTCCATTGCGCCGGTGAACGCGCCCCGTTCATAGCCAAAAAGCTCGGATTCGAGCAGGTTCTCCGGCAAAGCCGCGCAGGCGACCTTGATCAGCGGCTTCTCGGACCGCGGACTGGCATAATGGATCGCGGAGGCCACCAGTTCCTTGCCCGTGCCGGATTCGCCCAGAAGCAGGACCGCGGCATTCGTTGACGCCACCTGCCGGGCGCCCTCCAAAACCGTCTCCATCGCCGGGGAGGTGTAAATGACATTGCCAAACTTGTACTTGCCCTTTAACTGCTGGCGCAGCTTGATGTTCTCCGCCTCGATCGCCTTGCGGTCCTTCTCCGCCAGCTCGCGCACCTTGACCGTCTGGCCCACCATCGCCGCGATGATCATCAACAGCTTGATATCCTCTTCATAGGAAATATCGCCCTTGAAAAGATGGTCGACGGAAAGGGCGCCCACGACCTTGTTGCCGACCTTGATGGGCACGCAGAGGAAGGCAAATTCCCGCTCGTGCAGGTTCTTCCTCGCCTGCGTCTTGTTAAGGAACAAGGGCTCCGCCTCAATATCCGGCACCACCATCGGCTCGCCGGATTCAACCACTTTCCCCGTTACCCCTTCCCCTATCTTGTAGCGGCCCCGGTTCTTCTCCTGCCTGGTCAGGCCCTGGGCGACCTCGATCTTTAATTCATTCGTGACCGGGTCAACCAGCGTGATGGTGCCGCGCTTCATTTCCAGGGAGTCAGATAATACCTTGAGGATGGAATGCAGGCTCTTTTCCAGGTCCAGCGAGGACGACAGCGCCTCGCCGATCTCAACCAGGACCTGGACTTTTACGTCTCGCATAGGGCTCATACAATTTTGTAGGATAATACATTATTGTAGATTTGTCAAGAGCTATTTCCCTCACCCGAACAATTCCTTAACAGTTATTTTATCTTCTTTGGCCCTCTCCCAAAGGGAGAGGGAGGGGTTGATAAATTGACAAGAACCGACCCGTCCTTCTCCCTCTGGGAGAAGGACGTTAAGAATAAAATATGGTTAAAGATAAAATCCGGATGAGGGCTGAGAATAAACTTTATTTAAGACAAAGGACCTTTTGCGAAGTGACGTCCGACAACAACTCGATCTCGCGCCTGAAGTCGTGGACCTTGATGACCTTGGCGTATTCAACTGCCTCGGGGATGAGCTTGACCAGCTGGTTGGCCAGGCCGTCGAGCCACGCCCGGTCAAAATAAACGTGCTCGTTATCCATGAAAAGCGCGGCGTAAAAGATATTCGTCTCGACCAGGTCCAGGAAAAAGTGGGAGCCAAAAGAGAGCTCGGGCATGAATCCGCCCGCCGGATCGTCGATCTCGACCAGGGAAGAGATATTGTTGATCTCGGCAAAGTTGACGGGAACCCCCAGCGTCGCGTCGCGGCTGCCCCAGCGGCCCGGCCCGATCAATAAGGTCGTCTTGTGCTTGCTTAACCTGTTGAGCCGGCCGATCAAACGGGCCACCTCGAATTTCTTGTTCATTAAAAGGTCCCGGTAGGCCTCGGTTTCGACGTAGATCAGGCGCTCGATCTTCTGTGAAACACTTCCGCCCATGAAATTGCCGGAGGTCATGAAGAAGACCTTGTCCTTGGCGACCTTCTTGGGAAGAGTGACCTGAGCCGTCTCTCCCCTGGCCTGCAGGGGCCGGCATTGCACCAGGTTAATGCTGGCCTCGCCCTTGCGCCTGAAATTGACGGTAAATTCAACGTCCACCGGATATTGGTAGGCGTTTTCCAGGGTCTTGAGCATCTTCTGCATGGTCTTTGAGAAATCTGTCTCAGAAAGAAGTTTATCAAAGGTCAGGACCCAGGATTGGCCGGGAATCCCCAGCTCCTTCATCTTCTTTTCTGCCTCAGCGTCCCGCTGTCCGATCAGGTCAAGTTTTACCTCCGGCTCGATCTCCAGCAGCTTGCCGACCGGCATGGTCTGGAGCTCATTCGCCTCGATATTCAGCAGATCAACGTCATGCTGGGAGAATTTCTTGGCCTTTTCCATGCTGCGGTAGACCCGAAGCTGAGGCTGGTCCAGCGCCACCAGCCGCGGATAGTCCCCTTCCACCCGGTTGACCGCGCGCGTGCCCAGCCCAAAGACCAATCGGAGCATTCCGGCCTTGGGATCCATGTCCTTGTGCCAGACAAAGGTGTTGTAGGAAAAACCCACCCCCGCGATAAAGGGGAAAAATGACTTTTGACGCTGCGTGCCCGAGACCCGCTGGACCAGCAAAGCCATCTGCTCGTCCTGCTGGCTCAAGCCCCGCTGGAGGCGGTAGTTAAGCGCGTCATCGTTCATGGTACTGGCAAAGACCTGGCGGATGATATCCTCAAAACGCTGGTAGCGCTCATCCGGCGATCCCTGGTTCACGTCAAATATACTTTCATACTTCCCCGCAAAAGCGTTGCCAAAGGCGTCTTCCAGGAGACTGGAGGAGCGCACGATGATCGGCGACTGGCCGAAATAGTCAATGATCTGGTGGAACTGCTCGCGGATCTCGTGCGGGAACTTTCCCGTCAAAAGCTTCTTTCTCAATTCCTCCGCCTTGGGAAAATAGCCGGTCTCGGTCTTCTGGTCCAGCCACAGGTCCCACCAGCCGTTCTCAACCATGTAGGAATAGAAGACGTCCGAGCCGACATAAAAGGAATCGTGCGGCTCAAGGATCTCTTTCCAGTCACTTCCAAGGATCTTGCGCGCCAGAAGCATCCCCAGGGCTTTTCCGCCGATGAACCCGGTGCCGATCATGCGCGCCTTGACCGCCAAAAGGTCTTCCAGGGTCAAATGCTCCTTGATGAGTGCAAGCATGCGCGGCTCTTTGCCCAGCATGATGGCCGCCAACCTCTCCAGCATCTTTTGTTTGGCCTTGATATCTTTTGACTTTGCCAGCTCTTCCGCGTCAATAAACAATCGGTCCCAGTAATCCAGGTTGCGCTCCGCGCTCTCCGCTCCCTTTTGCGAGATATAGGAGAACAATTTGGTGGCATCCGCGCTGCTTGTCATCGGAACATATTCGCCCTTCTCCTCAATGTGGGGCAGGAACATGGTGGGTGAATAGCGGTTCCAGACCTTGAGCGGCTGGACATAGAAATTATCCTCAAAATCGTAGACATCCAGCAGGAGCTGGGTGGTTTCGCGGATCCGGGCCACGGTCTTGAAGGAATGGTTGGCCCGGTAGATGGCAAAATAAGCGATGGTTTCCAGCTTGAAGAGAAAGGGACAGGTGACCATGAAAAAATTGCCGATCATCAGATCTGTGGCCCAGTCAGTTAAGAGGTCAGAAAGACAGTCGAAAACATAGAAAGCTTCCAAACCTTCTTTGGCAATGATGGAATGGACTTCTTTGGTAAAGGTCTCAAACCCGGAGCCGGGGTCAAGCTCGTAAACCTTGACGTCTTCTTCGTCCTTGATCAGGGGCTCGTGTTGGGCAAAGCGGATGTAGATCAGATTACGCTTGTCTTTGAGGGCTTGTTTGATGTAGGGCTCAACGAAATGCCGGTAATCGCGGATGTCATCCACCTGCCAGACGACATTGTCGCCCAGGCGCAGATTTTGAACGATGGCATCGAGCCCGTTTATACCTGTACTGACCATATGAAAAGACTCGACACCTTTGAGGTACTATTATACCCTCATCCGGACTCTTTCTTCTACTACACTTTATCTTTAATGGCCTTCTCCCAGAGGGAGAAGGGCGGATCGGTTCTTGTCAATTAATCAGCCACTCCCTCTCCCTCTGGGAGAGGGCCAACAACCACTAACTGCCCTCAGACCAAAAAGTCCGGGTGAGGGTCAAATGATCTCTGCAAAATCCAAAAGCTGCCCATAGTCCACCAACGCGACCAGCGCCTTGCTTTGGGTCTCGATCCCCCACTCCTCGCAGGCGGCCACGGGGTTCAATCCTCCCGGGATCACGATCCCCACCCTTTCCATCCCCACCGGCATGCCCAGCACCGGCTGCCCCGGCCGGCCGATCAGGAGGACCTTGCCCAGGCCGGCCGAATCCGCTTTCCGCAGGATCGCCTCCGCTTCATCCTTGGAGACCGCCGGGATCTCGCGCAGGCTGGCGAGAATCTTGCCCGAGCCCTCTGTCGCCTCCCGGACACTGGTCATCTTGCTCTTGAGGAAAACTTCATGCGGGTCCAGGGTCGAGCCCTCATAGCTGATCATGTCGGTAAAACGCAGGGGCTTTGAATCCTCCATCTGAAGCATCCCGCCGAACCGGGAATCCACCGGGATGGAATGCTTGAGCAAAATTCCATTTAGATTAACACTGCAGAGAGTGCCAAAGCCAACCTTTCCCTGCGGAATGACTATCCCGCCAATCTCCTCCCCGGCTTCCGCCACCACGACCTTGCTGCCCGTCCCAAAACCCCGGTCAAAAACCGCTTTCATTATCTTTAACGCGCTCTTGAAATCGCTCTTGTGGAAAAGAGAAAGGTTCAGGACAACCTCGCCGCTCCTTTTTTCCAAGTCAAAATCCATGCGGAAGGCCATGGCCTCAAACTTTGAGCTTAAGAACCCGACCTTGTCAAAGACCAGGGCGTTGCTCAGCTCTTCCTTTCCCTTGCCCGTGATCGTTCTCCCCTCCTTCCATTTTCCCCGCGTCAATCCCCGCTTGTCCAGGTCCTTCAGGTGATAACGCACCGTCCTCTCAGACATCTCGATCCCCAGCTGCTTGAGCCGTGCAGCGATCTCCGCGGATCCAACGGGATCCCGCGATCCAGATACGATCTTCAGTATTGCGTTGATCTTTTTCTCCATGCCTAAATACCCCTTGACATACGGCAACCGATTGCCATATAATACTACCCTACCTTTAAACAAATGTAAAGGTAAATTTTGGCAGGAGGTGTCGAGTCGTGGTGAAAAGGATACTGGAAGACGTTAAAAAAAGGAATCCGCATGAGCCCGAGTTCCACCAGGCAGTCGAGGAGGTATTGGAATCCATCGCCCCGGTCCTGGAAAAGCATCCGGAATACAAGGATGCCAAGATCGTGGAAAGGATCGTGGAGCCGGAAAGGCAGATCTTCTTCCGCGTGCCCTGGATGGATGACAAGGGAGAGATCCATGTCCAGCGCGGGATGAGAATTGAGTTTAACAGCGCCATCGGCCCCTACAAAGGGGGCTTACGCTTCCACCCCTCCGTTTATCCGGGCATCATCAAGTTCCTGGGGTTCGAGCAGATCTTTAAGAATTCCCTGACCGGACTGGCCATGGGCGGCGGCAAGGGCGGATCGGATTTTGACCCCAAGGGAAAGTCCGACAATGAGGTCATGAGATTCTGCCAGAGCTTTATGGGCGAGCTTTTCCGCCATATCGGTCCGGACACGGACGTTCCCGCCGGGGACATCGGCGTGGGCGGACGGGAAATCGGCTATATGTATGGCATGTACAGGAAGCTCCGGAACGAATTCACCGGAGTTCTGACCGGAAAAGGATTGGATTGGGGAGGAAGCTTAGTTCGAACCGAAGCCACCGGCTACGGCCTGATCTATTTCCTGCTGGAAATGCTAAAGGGCATCGGCAAGAACATTAAGGGAGCCACCGTGGTCAGCTCCGGCTCCGGCAACGTTTCCATCTACGCCATCCAGAAATGCCAGCAGCTCGGCGCCAAGGTGGTGGCCTGCAGTGATTCCAACGGCTACATCGTGGACAAGGACGGGATCAACCTGAAAACTGTCCAGCAGCTCAAGGAAGTGGAAAGAAAACGCATCAAGGAGTACGTCAAGCACCATCCCAAGGCGGAATACCACGAAGGCTGCAGCGGCATCTGGAACGTCAAGTGCGATATCGCGCTCCCCAACGCCACCCAGAACGAGATCGATGAGAAAGCAGCTGAAAAACTGGTTAAGAACGGCTGCTACGCGGTGGCGGAAGGCGCCAACATGCCCTCAACTCCGGAAGCAATTAAAGTTTTCCTGAAGAATAAAGTTGCTTTCGGTCCGGCCAAGGCCGCGAATGCCGGCGGCGTGGCCACTTCCGGACTGGAAATGGCGCAGAACAGCCAGCGGCTCTCCTGGAGCTTTGAGGAAACGGACAAATACCTGGAGCGCATCATGAAGAACATCCATGCCCAGGCAAAGCGGGCTTCGGAAGAATACGGCAAGTCCGGCAACTTAGTAGTTGGAGCCAACATTGCGGGCTTTGAAAAAGTCGCCCGCGCCATGTACCAGCAGGGGCTTATCTAAACCACAGAATTAAGCTCTAAAACCTTTACCGCAATATTGTCGGCGTGGTCTCCCGCGCGCTCGAGGTTGCTCAAGATGTCCAGGAAGATCACGCCCGCGCGGGGATCGCATTTACCATGGCCCAGGCGCCGGATGTGATTGTTGCGGAAGCTCTGCTCGGTGGCGTCGATCTTGCCCTCCAATTCCACCGCCGCCTCCGCCGTTTCCTTGTCCCCCAGATCAAAGGCGGTGATCGTCAGCGTCACCGCCTTTTCCACATAATTGCTGAGTTCTCTTAGCTCGCCTTCCGCCGTCTCGGAGAACTTGATGTTTTCCTCCGCCTTCAGCGCCACCAGGTCCATGATGTTCTCGGCGATATCGCCGATACGCTCAATATCGTGCATGAGATGAAGGAAGGCAGCGGTGGTCCGGGCCTGCTCCTCGGTGATGGGCTGCTGGTCGATCTTGATGATGAAGATCGAGATCTCCCTTTCCAGGTGGTTGACCGCCTCTTCCCGCCGCCTCAATTTCTCGAAGAGGTCTTCCCGGTCGCGGGCCGACCGGGCAAAGACGGACCAGTTGGCGGACTCCAGCTCTTCCTTGGCAAAGTTGAACATGCGCACGATCTCTCGCTTGGCCTGGCCGATCGCGACCTCGGGAGCCACGATCATGCGCTCGTCCAGGTGGGTAGCCTCGGGTTTGACCACCTCCACCTCACCCCGGATCATTTTGGTCACTACAAACGCCATGAAACCCGCCAATGGGATAAATACCAGGCAGTTGAAAATATTGAAAACGGAATGGCTGTTGGCCACCGCCCGCTCGATGTTCTGGCCGGCAAAGGCGTTGCCGGGCGTGATCAGATCAATGAAATAGAGAAAGATCGGCCGGCCCCGGAGATGGACATTTAAGAGCAAAAGCATATAGGCGGCGCCGAAGAGATTGAACAAAGTGTGGACCCAGGCGGTTCGTTTTGCCGTGATATTGCCGTTAAGCGCCGCCAGCTGGGCGGTGACGGTGGTGCCGATATTATCCCCCAGCACTACCGCAAAAGCGGTCGCAAAATCCAGAAGCCCGATCCCGGCCAGGGTCATGGTGATACCTACGGTGGCAGAGCTGCTCTGCACCAGCATGGTCAGGACCGCGCCGGTTAAAACCGCCAGCAAGGGGTTCCGGCTGAAGGTCACGAAGAGCTCCCTGAACTCGGGGCTGCTTCTCAAGGGCACAAAGACGTCCGTCATGATGGAAAGGCCGAAGAAAAGCATCCCGAATCCGATCAGGACCTGGCCGATATACTTGATGTTCTTTTTAGGGATGAAAAAGTAAAGGAACACGCCCAGGCCGATGGCGGGGAGCGCGTATTTGTGGATCTTGAAAGCGATGATCTGGGCGGTGATGGTGGTGCCGATATTGGCTCCGTAGACGATGCCGATGGCCTGTTTCAGGTTCATGAGCCCGGCCTGGACAAAACCGATGAGCATGATAGTGGTAGCGGAGGAACTTTGAATGATGGCGGTGACACCGGCGCCGACCAATACTCCCGCCAGGGTGGTCTTGGTGAGCATCTCCAGGATCTTGCGCATGCTCCGGCCCGCGATCTTCTGCAGGCCCTCGGACATGACCCTCATGCCGAAAAGGAAAAGCCCCAGCCCACCCACCACCCCAAAGAGGATATTATTCGTCATTGATTATTTCTCCTCCGGATATTCGGAAGCCAGGGTCACCGGCCGGATCCTATTATACCTCAGGAGCGTGACCAATACATAGCTCAATAAACTGACGATCCCGCCGTAAGCCGCAGCGGTATAGAAGATCGGGTCCGCGATCTCCTGGAAATTCCCGGTCTTGACGATGATATATCCGATCCAGGTCCCGGTCCCCAGCACCATGGAAGCCCAGGCCGCTTCCTTATTCGCTTTTTTCCAGTAAAGGGCGGCGGTCACGGGAACAAAGATCCCCACGAACAGCGTCGCCCAGGAATTGACCATGAGATTATAGATCTGCTGCACGTAGAGCGCGACCAGCAGGGAAAGCACCGCCATCACGATGGTGACGTTGCGCGCCAGGGGCAGGAAATCGCGCTTCTTCATGTGGGGAAAGATCTCAAGGATTATGTTCTTGGTCATGAGAGAGGTCGCCGCAAGCAGAGAGCTGTCCGCCGAGCTCATGATGGCGGAGAGCAGCGCCCCCAGAAAGATCACCATCAGGGGCAGGGACAACAGCTTCATCGCCAGCTGGGGGATGACGAACTCCGCGTCCGCGATCTCCGGAAAAATGATCCTTCCCGCGAACCCCAACAGGATCGGGATAAAGCCGATGGTGAAGTACCCGACCCCGGCGGTGACCGCGCTTAAGCGCGCGACTTTTTCGCTCCTGCTCGCCAGAGAGCGCTGTATCAGGTCCTGCCCCACGATGCACCCCAACCCCATCAGCGCCCACTGGCCGAAATACACCATCCAGCCGTAATAGCCCGGGTCACGCGGGATGAAACGCCAGAACTCCCTCGGCGTTGACTTGATCAATGCCCCCAGCCCGCCGACCTCAAACAGCGCGGCGGGAAGGATCACGAACAGCCCCACGATCAATATTATCATCTGCACGAAATCGGTGAGGGTCACCGCCCACATGCCGCCGGCAAAGGTATAGATCAGGACGATCGCCGCGCCCAGCATGATCCCGAGAAGGGGGTCCATTCCGGTCAGCGCGTGCATGATGTATCCCAGCGCCACCATCTGCGCGCCCAGCCAGCCGATGTAGACCGGGACCATCAGGATCGAGGCGAAGATCTCAGCGCCCTTGCCGTAGTACTTGCCGAAGATATCGGTGATGGTCAAAAGCTTCAATCTTCTTAAAAAACCGACGTAGAAGAAACCGGCCAGGATCAGGGAAAGACCGGCAGCAAAGGGGTCAGCGATCACGCCCAGGATGCCGTCAGTATAAGCGGTTCCGGCCGCCCCCATGATGGTTCCCGCGCCGAACCAGGTGGCAAAAAGAGTGGCGGTGGCAAGATAGAACGGCAGTCTGCGCCCGGCGACCAGAAAATCCGCCAGGTCCCTGATCTGGCGGCTGGACCACCAGCCGATGCCGAGCATCAGGGTCATGTAGAAAAAGACGCCGGCAAGGATCACGAAATTTACATCGGAATTCATCCTGGGGTAATTATATAATAGATCCCGCCCAGAGGCGAGGGCTAGAATTCCGCGGTGGGCAAAGCCGTCAGGATCTTCCAGAGACCCTCATCCATGAACGAAGCAGTTATGCCGACCGGCCTGCCTTCTTTAGTGCTTACGACCCGGGCTGAAACATGGGCTTCAAGACTTGAGCCGTCTTTTTTCCGGGCAACCAATTTGCCTTCCCAGCTTCCCGCCTGCTGTACGGCAGCCATGACGGTGGCGGATTTTCTCTTGTCTTCCCAAAAATCCACCGCAGATCTTCCCACAACCTCACCCACGCTGCCGTAACCCCAAAATTTGAGAAAAGCGTCATTTACGTATGCCAGGTTCCCCTTGGGATCAGAGATGGCCACGGCGCTGGCGGATGATTCGACCAGTTGATTCTTCAATGCCAGCTCCCGCTCCACCCGGTTGCGCGCCGTGATGTCACGGACAATGCCCAGCATTAAGGTTTTATCCTTGATATTTACCGCCTGGGCCTTGATTTCCACCACGGCCTCGGTGCGGTCCTTGCGCCTCAAAGTATATTGATCCAGCCCCGTGATCTTGTGCTCAAACGCCTCGACCATGCCTTCAAAAGCGACCGGGATCTGCTCCGGCGGCAGAAGGCGCAGTTCCGAAAAGCTCCTGCCGATTATTTCCTTTTTGGCATATCCGGTCAGCCGTTCCGCGGCCTTGTTGCAGTCGACAAACTCCCCATGCAGATCGATCAAAAAATACGCGTCCGGCGCCTCCTCAAAGATTATCTTGAGGCGCTCCTCCGAATCTTTTCTTTCCTTCTCCGCCTGCTTGCGCCGGCTGATGTCCATGGTGATCGCCATGAAAAAGGCGGGGCTGCCCTGAGCGTCCCTCACCACCCCCGCGGAAAGCTCCGCCGGGAATTCGGACCCGTCCTTTTTCACAAAAGCATATTCAATGCCCTTTACTGATCCTTCACCCAGCGTTCGCTTCAGGTTCATGAGGGCCCTCTCGTGGTCTTTTTTGACGATAAGATCAAAGGCGCTTTTGCCGATAAGCTCTTTTTTTGAGGCATAACCGTGCAGATCCAGGGTCGCCTGGTTGCAGTCAGTTATTTTGCCCTCCAGGTCTGTGACGGTGATGGCGTTCGGGGAAGAGTTGAACACACTCCTTAACTTTTCCTCGCTTTCAACCAAGCGTTCTTTAAGGCTCTGGCCTTCTTTATCCGCCATATCAGATCCCCTTTTATAAAAGATGACTTGTTCCTGATCTGTATAGATTATCAACGGCAAATCGGAAAAAGACAACCCGATTTAACCGGGTACCTAATGGGTATGCAAAATACCTGCCTTGGCCGACCTGGGGGGGGGGTTAAAACTACAGCTGCTGCAAGAAAGAGGCTAAATTAACGCTCTTGTTGGAAATACCCAGCTTCACGCGGATATTTTTGCGGTGCTTCTCCACCGTCTGGCAGGAGACGCCCAGAAGACCGGAGATCTCCTTGCTCGCAAGCCCCTCTTTTACCATATCACAGATCTCGATCTCCCGGGGCGAAAGCCTGAGCCGCCTATCGGAAATCTTGCGGCCGAAGGAGGAGGTCATATCCTCCAAATTACGCCTGAGCAGATCGACATATCTGCGCGAAGCCCCTCTCGCACTGAGCTTTTTCAGGATCGGCATCAGTATTTCATCCACGTTCGACAGGATATCCTCTTTTATCTTATTTTTTTCGACTTCGATCTGGGCGATGATCTCTCTCAACGCAATATTTTTTTGCTCCAGGGCCATCTCCATCTGCTTGCTCTCGGTAACATCGGTGGTGACAATGGTGGCGGAATGGATGGCGCCTTTATGGATGTTCGGCGCGACCCGCGCGTCAAGCCACATTATTTCCCCGTCAGGTTTTCGGTGCCGGATCTCATAGCGCGAGACCTTTCCGGTCTTGAAAGTGCTTTCGATCGCCTCTCTGGCCTTTTTTTCGCTCTCAGGCGACATGAAATCATAGAGTTTTTTCCCAAAGACATCTTCGACCGAAAGTCCGGAAATAGTATGATTGATAAAAAGGACCCTGGCGTCGCGATCAATGCTGATTATAATGTCAGGACAATTCCTCAGGATCGAACGCCATTTTACTTCTGATTCGTTGAGCATTTCCCCGCATGGGTCGCGCCCGGCGATCAAGGAGGCGAGCTTTTTTCTGGAAATTTCGGTCATAATTTATACCCGGTTCATACCCGCTGCAGACAACACAATTGTAGCCCCTGAGGTCAAAAAATTCAAGCTTTTGGGGTCAGTTCGCTTCGATATGTTTCTTCACTTTTTCGATCAGATCGTAAGGATCAAAGGGCTTGATGACATACTCGTCCGCGCCGCAGGCAAGGCCCTTTTTGACGTCCTCATTCGCGGCCTTGACCGAAACGATGATCACCGGTATCTGTTTGGTCTTGGGGTCGATCTTCAGCTTCTGGCAAACCTCGATCCCGCTCATTTGCGGCAGCATGATGTCCAAAAGGATCAGGGCGGGCCTTGCCGAGACTGCTTTCTTCAATCCGCTGGGGCCGTCCCCCGCCACCTCCACCTCGTAGCCGTTGAGCTCCAGGATGCTGGTGAGCATTTCCACCGTCGCCTCGTAATCCTCGATGAGCAATATTTTCTTGGCCATCTCTAGAGCGCCTCCAGGTATTTATCGATCTCCCAGGGAGTGATCTGCATGCGGTAGTCGTCGAATTCCTTGAGCTTGGCCTCGTAGAAATTCTCAAAAGTGTGTTTGCCCAGCGCATCCTTGATCACTTCGTCCTTTTTAAGTTCTTCGATCGCGCGCTTGATGGAGAACGGAAGCATGTCGATCTTGAGCTCCTCCAGCCGGGAAGCTTCGAGTTTATAGACATCCTCTTCCACCGGTTTGGTGGGCTTCATCCCTTTCTTGATCCCGTCCAGCCCCGTTTTGAGCATCGCCGCGAAGGCCAGATACGGGTTGCAGGAGGGATCCGGACAGCGCAGCTCCATCCGGGTGGACTGCTCCCTTCCCGGAGAATAGCGCGGGATCCGGATCAGGGCGGAGCGATTGACCTGCGCCCAGCAGATATAGACCGGGGCTTCGTAGCCGGAAACCAGGCGCTTGTAGGAGTTGACCGTCGGGGCTACGATCGCGGTCAGCGCCCGGGCGTGCGCTAATTGACCCGCCAGGAAACTGTAAGCAACATCCGAAAGCTTGTATTTGTCTTTGGCGTCAAAAAACGCGTTCTTTCCTTTCTTGTCAAAGAGGGACTGGTGGACATGCATCCCCGATCCCGCCTGCCCGAACAATGGCTTGGGCATGAAGGAAGCGTACAAGCCATGCTGGCTGGCAATGGACTTGATCACATATTTAAGGGTAACGGTATTGTCAGCGGAGCTCAAGGCGTCCGAATAGCGCACGTCGATCTCGTGCTGGCCCGGGCCGACCTCGTGATGGGACATTTCCGCCTCCATCCCCATGGCTTCCAGGGCGAAGATCATGTCCTCGCGCACCTCGGAAGCGAAATCCCTGGCGGGATAATCAAAATATCCGCCGATGTCGTGGGGAACGGTGGTAATGCGGCCGTCCTCTTTCTTAAGAAGATAGAATTCGACTTCCGGGCCGGTATTGTACACATACCCCATTTTGCCCGCCTCGGCCAGTACCTTTTTCAGGATCGACCGCGGATCGCCTTCAAAGGGCTTTCCATCCGGCGTAAAGACATCGCAGATGATCCGGGCGGACTTTCTGCCCTCGATCTTCCAGGGGATGACCTGATAGGTCAGCGGATCCGGCTTCAGGAACATGTCGGATTCCGCGATCCGCACAAAACCCTGGATGGAAGAGCCGTCAAACCAGATCCCCTTATCCATGGCGTCATGCAGCCGCGCCACAGGAATGGTCACGCACTTGATCATCCCCAGGATATCCGTGAACTGTAAAAGCACAAACTTGATCTCATCCGCCTTGGCCCTCTCCAACACTTCCTTTGATCCCGCGTCTAATCCCATTTTACTTTGCCTCCTCTCGACTTTTTGCCGATTATGTTTTATAAAGCGGTCACGCCAGTAGCGCACCGTGTCCAATTTTATTCCCAGATCCCGGCTTATTTCCCTGAGTGATCTCCCCCCTTCAATGAGCTTTATGACCTTGTCGACCTTTTTCTTGTCGGCGTGGAGACCATAGAGGCCGGTCAGGGCCCGCTCGGAAAAGGTCTCCCCGCAATGATTGCAGCGGTATCTTCCCCTCTCGCCCTGCTTGGTCCGGTAGGAGCCGAACTTAACAATGTTGTCCGCGTCGGTAACACGGTATAACGGGCAGTTTGGATTAGGGCAAAACAGCATTATGAGGCATTTTAACAGGTGCCTGCTGAGTTGTCAACACTATTTTGGGTCAATCAGGGGATCAGGTATTCGATCCTGAGAAGGGGGGGATCGGAGCCGTTCTCCTTGCTGAGGATAACAACAATGCCGTCATCGGTGCCCTCCTGGAGCAGGGCCAAACCATAGTTATTGGCAGGAGTACTTTGCCACTCCCTGACCAGCTCGGTGAGATTATCGTCGCTCACATTATTATAATCACCCGCCGTGTACACCCCGGAAACAACAAAGGCGCCCAGGGTCGGCCTCGTCGTCCAGGTGGTGCTGTCATCAAAGGCCGAATCAAGCTTCTTGATCTGGAGAGCGGAATCGGTAGATGAACTCGGAAAGACCAGGAAGGTCACGGATTCAATGCTCGCGCCGCCCGGGAGCAGATCCAGCAAGAATTTAAAATATGCCTCATAATGCCGGTCGGTGGCATGCACATAGCCCGCCTTCAAGGAAGTATCGCTGCCGTGCGCCTCGGAAGAATTAGCCTCATCCACATAGGTATCGGTCTCAACCGTTATTTCGACCGTGAATCCCTCCACCGTCACATAGGCCATTCCGGTAACTTCTCCTGAGACCGCAAGTATGACCGCGCTCCCTTCGGCGGTAGCCTCCAAGGTCGCGGTCGTTCCCGCGGCAGAAAGCACCCCAACCGCGTCCCCGGAAACGACCCAGGTCGGCGCAACATCCATTGCCTCCCCCGAGGTATTAATGCCGCTGGCGGTAAAGGTCTGCGATCCTGCCACCCGCAGCGCGGCTGTGGCTGGAGCGACCTCGATCGTAGCCAGCGCCTCCCCGGTGGGGGTGATCTCGCCCGTCGCCAATACCGTTACATCGGCGGCGGCGGATTTCCCGCCATAGCTTGCCGAAACCGTTCCATCCCCCGTGGCAGTGGCGGTAAAAAGCGCGTTCAGGCCGATGGTCTGCACCGTACCGATGCCATTCGTCACGCTCCAGCTTGCACTGGGGCTGGAGCTTGAGCCGTCGTCATAATGGGCGGTAGCTGAAAAGGCTTGGGTTTTCCCGACCTCCATCGTGACGAGTGAAGGGGACACGGTAATATACGAAAGGGTCCCCCCGCCGTTTACCACCTCATCCTCTCCGCAGCTTACCAACCCGACCACGACCGCCAGAAATAACAATAATAAATATGTGTTCCTCATTTGTGCTTCACGATCTCCTCCAGCTTCTTCCGGTGCTTGGCAAAGGGAGGTTTCTTGTCTTTCGGATACCCCAGCGTCAGTATGTCGATGACTTCCTCGTTCCCCGGGATATCCAGCAGCTTCTTGACCTTCTTCTCATCGAACCACCCCACCCAGCAGGAACCGATGCCCAGTTCCCAGGCGGTCAGGACCATGTGCTCCAGGGCGATCGCCACATCGATGTAATACCAGCGCTTGTTCACGACATAGGAGGCGACCTTATGCAGAAGGTCAATGGGCCCGGCGGTCGCAACCACCACCGCCGGCGCCTGCGCGATAAAGGAATTGATGATGAGATGGGTGCCCAGCGGCATCTTTTCGGCCAGGGCCTTGATCTTATCCTTGTCCCTTACCACATAGAACTTCCAGGGCTGGGAATTTGAAGCGGAAGGGGCCAGCCGGGCCGCCTCAAGGATCAGCTTGAGTTTATCCTCCTCGATCGGCCGCGACTCATACTCGCGCACGCTGCGCCGTTCCCGTATAATATCCAAAACCTTTGACTCAAGCATTCCGGCTGAATTGTATCATACTTGTAAATGTTATAGAATATCCAAAGCACAAACATGAGAACAAGAGCCCGCACCAAGATCATCTGCACCCTGGGACCGGCCTCCAGCAGCCGCACCGTCCTGCGCCGGATGATGCTCGCGGGCATGGACGTGGTCCGGCTCAACTTCTCCCACGGAAGCTATGAACACCGCCTGGAACGCATTCGGATCATCAGAGAGCTTAATAGAAAGTACCGCCGCGCCATCAAGATCCTGGGCGACCTTGAGGGCTACCGCATCCGTGTGGGCCGGCTCAAGCACCCGGTCCATCTCAGAAAGAACGGGATCGTCTGGCTTACCCAGACCGAAGCCGTTGGATCAGAAAACACCATCCCCTTTGACTATGAAGGGGACCTGACGGTAATAAAGACCGGCCATCAGATCTACATTGAGGACGGCAAGATCTGCCTGGAGGTGGCCGGCCGCAAAAGGAACGCCCTTAAATGCAAGGTGGTGGTGGCCGGCGTTGTCCGGGAGCGGAAGGGCGTGAACATCCCTCAAGCCCGGCTCAAGTTCTCGGGGCTTACCGCCAAGGATGTCCGGGATATCGAATTCTGCGCGGCCAACCGGACCGACTTTATCGCCCAATCCTTTGTCAGGAGCAAGGAGGACATCATCAAGATAAGAAAGCAGCTTACAAAGACCGGAACAGACATCAAGCTCATCGCCAAGATCGAGAACCGCGAAGGGATCAAGAACATCGATGAGATCATCCGCGTCAGCGACGGCGTCATGATCGCCCGCGGCGACATGGGGATATCGATCCCGATCTATGAAGTGCCTTTGGTGCAGAAGAAGATCATAAAAAAATGCAATCAGGCAAAAAAAATGGTGATCACCGCCACCCAGATGCTGGAGAGCATGACCGAGGACCGCATTCCCACCCGGGCGGAGGTCACGGACGTGGCCAACGCCGTGCTTGACGGCTCGGACTGCCTCATGCTCTCCGGTGAGACCGCGGTCGGGCGATATCCGGTCGAAACCGTTGAGATGATGGACAAAATAATCAAGTTTACGGAAGCGCATAAATAAGCTAGAATATTCATAGGAGGTGTACCATGGCAGAACCGCAGGAAGAATTCAAGGTAACCGGAAAACAGCTCAAGGATAAGGTCGAACAGATCATCAAGGAAGGGAACGTCCGCAAGATCACCATCAAGGACAAGGACGGGAATGTCATCCTGGCATTGCCCCTGACCCTCGGTGTAATCGGCGCGGTCCTCGCCCCCATGCTGGCGGCGGTAGGCGCAGTGGCAGCCCTCTTGACCGAGTGCACCATTTCGGTCGAACGAAAAAAGTAAGAAAGAAAGAAAATATGCGCCTGACAAAACCGCTGATACTGGCGGTATCCTTCCTTTTTTTAATAAACCAGGGAGCGGCCTTTGCACAAGAAAAGTCCGCCTCCGATAAAGTGACCCAGGATATTGAGATCATCCTGGACGCCTCCGGCTCCATGATGGCCAGGATCGGCAAACAGACCAAGATCGATATCGCCAAAAAAGTCCTCATCGATCTGGTAGAAAGCTTAAAGGACCGGTCTGACCTGGCCCTGGCGGTCCGGGTCTACGGCCACCAGTTCCACCGGGATGAGAAAAACTGCAAAGACACCAAGCTTGAGATCCCCTTCGGCAAGCCGGACCTCAAGAAGGTCAAGGCCCTGATGGCGGACATAAAGGCCCAGGGCTGGACCCCCATCGCTTATTCACTGCTCGAGGCAAAAAAGGACTTTGACCTCAAGGCCGACCGCAAAAGGACTATCATCCTTATCACCGACGGCCTGGAGTCCTGCGGCGGCAACCCCTGCAAAGTGGCGGAAGAACTATTCAAAGCCGGCATCAGCATCCATGTCATCGCCTTTGATCTTACTGAAAAAGAGCTCACCCAGCTCAAGTGCATCGTAAAACCTTCGAATGGACTGCTTTTATCCGCCCGGGACGCGGAGCAGCTGGAAAAGGCTCTGCGGGAGGCGGTTTCCACTTCTTTAGGCGGCACTCTCCGACTAAAAGCCCTGCGGGACGGAAAAGCCATTACTGCCATGGCCACCGTCTACCACCCGGGAACAAAAGACAGTGTGTTTCCATCCAGCTGGATCAATATTGACAAACCTGCGGAGTTCAAGCTTTTACCCGGTGTCTACGATGTTGAGTTTAAAGACACTGGTGTCGCGGGAGAACCCACGGTTACTCTTCCCGGTGTTAAGATCGAGGCCGGCAAGACCGTGGAAAAAACGGGCTATTTTTCCGGCGGAGGGATCACGATCTCCGTGCTGAAAAATGACGCCCCCTCGGCCGCCTGGATCGTCATCAACGACTCCGGCGGAAAAAGGATAAAACAGTTACAGCTCAATGCCGGAAAATCCGCCAATTTCGAGCTCGTCCCCGGCACCTATGATGTCATTGTAGAAGACACTGATATCAGCATGAGCCCGGCTCCCAAGCAGGTCTTTAAGGTAGAGATCCAGCCCGGTGAAACCGTGGAAAAGACCGCCAAATTTTACGGCGGCACCTTGCGGGTCAGGATCTTGAAGGGCGGAAAACAGATCAAGGGTGCGGCCACGCTTTATAAGCCCGGCACCAAGAGCCAGATCACCTGGCAGTGGACCAGGACTGACAAATGGGCGGAATTTAAGCTTGTTCCCGGCACCTACGACATCAAGTTCGAAGATGACAAGGGCATCGAAAAAATGGTCAAGGGTGTCACCATCAAGGCCAAGGGGACCGAAACCGTCGAAGCCAAATATTAAAAGGAGGAAACAGGATGAGATTATTCAAGAAAATATCACTATTAACGCTGGGGATGATACTGCTGATCGGCGCCGCTTCCGCCGAGGTAAAAAAGGCCGCCCCGCCCCCGCCCGACATCAAAATCAGGGAATTTGAGCTCAAGGGCTTCTCCAGCCGGGGGGTGCTGGTGGATGCCGAAAAAGACCTTGAGATCAAGGTGACCGGCAACAGCAAGGAAAAAGCGGCCAAAGGAAATATCGTGCTCTATAACAGTGAAAAGACCTATGAGGGAAAATTCAAGGAGATCTCCTATACGCTCGCTCTCGGAAAGACCCAGAGCTGGAAATTCTCCGACAGCAGCAAAATTAACTCTATCAACTTCAATAACCTGGCGGGAACGGCTGCGGTCAGGATCGAACAGCCCAAGTTCCTGATCCCCAAGACCAAGGTCAAAAAGACCACCCCGGACATGGTCTACCAGCTCAATTCCGCCATCGTCGCCGGGGCATATGATGTCGCCAAAAAAATGATCGCCATGGGCGTTGACGTCAACGGCCAGGACGATGCCGGCAACACTCCCCTCTTCATGGCCTGCAGGAAAGCGGGCCCGGAGTTCATCGAATATTTGCTTGACCTGGGCGCGGACCCCAACATTAAGAATATGCAGGAAAGTACTGCGATCATCGCCGCGGCCAGCAACCGCAATTACTTCGCCGAGATCATCCCCCTTCTGTTAGATAAGGAGGCGGATGTGAAAGTCAAAGCCAAGGACGGCACCACCGTGCTCTGGCCGCTCACCTTCGCCCTGGTCATGGGGAGGAGCGAAGAAGACGTGCTGGCCACAACCGTGCTCGTCCTTTCCAAGGGGGCGGAAGTGGATCCGGAGATAGAAGGCGGGCAGACCCCGCTCATGCTGGCCGCCATGCACGGCAAACTGGAGATGGTCAAGCTGCTGGTGGAGAACGGCGCCAACGTCAACGCCAAAACCCAGGAAGGCCAAACCCCGCTTAATCTGGCCCAGGAAAATAAACACAGCGAGGTCGCAAGCTTCCTCAAGGCATCCGGCGCAAAGTAACTAAGCCCCGAGGTCTATGTGGTATAATTATCACATGGACCTCTTTGACGCCAATCTAAGGGATTACCAGGATAAGAACGCCCCCCTGCCGTACCGCATGGCGCCCCGGACCCTGGATGAGATCGTGGGGCAGGAAGAGATCATCGGCAGGGGAAAACTCCTGCGCCGCCTGATCGAGACCGACAAGGTCGCCTCCGTCATCCTTTTCGGACCTCCCGGTACCGGAAAGACCGTCATCGCCCGGGTCATCGCCAATACCACCAAAGGCCATTTTGAATGGCTGAATGCCTCCATCGCCAAGGTCGATGACATCCGCAGAGTAAGCCTGGAGGCTAAAGATAGAATAAAACTTCACCAGAACAAGACCATTCTTTTTCTGGACGAGATCCACCGCTTCAACAAGCTTCAGCAGGATGCCCTGCTCCCGGATGTTGAAGAAGGCAACATGATCTTGATCGGAGCAACCACGGAAAACCCCTTCTTTTACGTGAATTCCGCCCTGGTTTCCCGCTCCAACATCTTTGAGCTTAAACCCCTGACGGTTGATGACCTGAAAAATATTGTGACTCGCGCCCTGGCGGACAAAGAGCGGGGCTTTGGGAATAAAAAGATCAGGATGGACAAAGACGCCCTTGAGCATCTGGCCAAGCTTTCAGATGGAGACGCCCGCCGCGCTCTCTCCGCGCTGGAGCTGGGCGCGCTTTCGACCAAGCCCGACAAAAAAGGGGTCGTCAACTACACCCTCAAGGTCGCCGAGGAATCCATCCAGAAGAAAGCCGTGGTCTATGACAAAAAAGGCGAAGGGCATTACAACACTATTTCCGCCTTCATCAAGTCCATGCGCGGGTCGGACCCGGACGCCGTGCTCTATTATTTAGCCAAGATGATCTATGCAGGAGAGGACCCGAGGTTCATCGCCCGCCGGATCGTGATCTGCGCCGCGGAAGACGTGGGAAATGCCGACCCCCTAGCTCTGGTGGTCGCCAACTCCGCCATGCAGGTCGCCGAGTTCGTGGGGCTCCCCGAGGCGCGGATCCCGCTGGCCCAGGCCGCGGTGTATATCGCCACGGCTCCGAAAAGCAACGCCGCTTACATGGGAATCAACAATGCCCTGAAAGACGTCAAAGAAAACCCGACCCTGGAGGTCCCCAAACACCTGCAGAACCCGGTCTACGAAGGCGAGAAGAAGATGGGAAAAGGGAAAGGGTACAAATACGCCCACGATTATGAGGGCGGCTTTGTCGCCCAGGAATACCTTCCCGCCAAAAGGAAATATTACGAACCCAAGGACATCGGTTTTGAGAAAAAGATCAAGGCGCGCATGAATGAAAAAGTATGAGGATATAGGTTTCGCCAAGATCGACCACCACCGCGTAAAACGCAAGGGTTTTCCCGAGGTGATCTACTGCCAGGGGAAAACCCCGCAGCAGATCGCTAAGATCGCCAAAAGGATCTCACAGAACAATCATGACGTGCTGGCAACCCGCGCGGACAGAAAGGCGTTTCAGGCAATCAAGAAAGTTCTCAAAGAAGCAAAGTATCATGAAACAGCAAGAATCATAACGATGACACAGAAAACAGGTGACAGGCGACAAGTAACAGGCAACATCGCCATCATCACCGCCGGCACCGCCGACATCCCGGTGGCGGAAGAAGCGGCCGTGACCGCTGAATTCCTGGGACTGAAAGTCGACCGGATCTTTGACGTGGGAGTGGCGGGCATCCACCGCCTGGTCAAGAACATGGGCCGGATCGCGAAAGCCAGGGTCCTGATCGTGATCGCGGGCATGGAAGGCGCCCTCCCCTCGGTCGTCGGCGGCCTGGTGGACAAACCGGTGATCGCAGTCCCGACCAGCGTGGGCTACGGCGCAAACTTCAAGGGCCTCTCGGCCCTGCTGACCATGATGAACACCTGCGCGCCCGGAGTAGCTGCGGTCAACATCGACAACGGCTTCGGCGCCGCGGTCATGGCTTACACCATCCTGAGGTCGAATTCCAAATGAAGATCGCCTATTTTGACTGCCCCTCCGGCATCTCCGGCAATATGGTCCTCGGAGCTCTTTTGGATGCTGGATTGGACAAAGATTATTTAAAGAAAGAGATCCAAAAACTTCAAAATCCAAACATCAAAATCCAAAACAACTACCAACTTCAAATATCAAAAACCAAAAAAAATGGCATCCAAGGAACACATCTTGCCGTAAAAGTGAAAGGCAAAGAAAAACCGCGCACCCTAAAAGACATTCTCTCCATCATTAAAAAGAGCAGGTTGTCTAAAAACGTCAAAACCTTAAGTTCAAGGATCTTCAAGCGCCTGGCCGGGGCCGAAGCCAGGGTCCACGGAGAGCCGGTGGGCCGCGTCCATCTCCACGAAGTGGGCGCGATCGACGCCATGGTGGATATCGTCGGGACCGTGATCGGCCTCACAAAGCTCGGCATCCAAAAAGTCTATTGCTCTCCCCTTCCCCACGGCAAGGGATCGATCAAACACAGACACGGGATCCTCCCCAACCCCGCCCCGGCGACGGCTGAACTGCTCAAGGGTGTTCCAACCTACGGGACTGCTATTAAAGCCGAATTGGTTACACCCACCGGTGCAGCGATCATCACCGCCATCGCCGAAGAGTTCGGTGATATCCCAAGGATGAAAGTGAACGATATCGGCCAGGGAGCCGGGACCTCGGACCTATCGGTCCCGAATCTCCTGCGGATCTTTATCGGGGAAGCTGATATCCCCTCGCGGAAAGACGCGGTCCTTGAGATCGAGACCAACATCGATGACATGGATCCAAAAAGATTTTCAAAAATCATCCAACAGCTCTTGAGAGCCGGAGCACTGGATGCCTTTATAACGCCGGTGATGATGAAGAAGCGCCGGCAGGGAGCTGAATTGACCGTGTTATGTTCCCCCGAAAAGCGGGAGATAATCATCACCTCGATCTTTGACCTGACCACGACCCTGGGAGTGAGGGTCTTTCTTGTTCCCCGGGAGAAACTCTCCCGCAAATTCGTCAAGGTCAAGACCAGATACGGAAAAGCGAGAGTCAAATTCGGCCTGCTTGACAGAGAATTAAAGACCATCGCCCCGGAATACGAGGATTACAAACGTATCGCCAAGAAACACCATATTCCGATCCAGAAAGCCTATAAAGAGGTCACTAAATCCCTCACCCGACCCGCTTAGGACCCTCACCCTCTCCCAAAGGGAGAGGGTGCCTCGCGTAGATACCTTCTCCCCCTGGGAGAAGGTGCGCAAGATTTGCGTTGACGGATGAGGGCTTGTTATAATTATCATATGTTCATCGACACGCACGCGCACCTGACCTTTCCCGAATACCAGATCGACCTTCCAGATGTGATCAAAAGGGCCAAGGAAGCCAACCTGGAAGCGATCATCGACATCGCCCTGGATGACGCGGCCATCAAGAAGACTCTCCGCATGGCGGAAGAATATCCGGGCTATGTCTTTACCGCCGCCGGGCTCCACCCCCACGACGCCTCGGAATGGACGGATGACATCCCGGATAAATTAAGGGCCCTGGCAAAGGAAAAAAAGATCGTGGCCATCGGCGAGATGGGGCTGGATTATCATTACAAGCTCTCTCCGCTTGAAAAACAACAGGAGGTCTTTCGGAAATTTCTGCGGCTCTGCCAGGAACTCGATCTTCCGGCGGTGATCCACTCCCGTGACGCTTCAAAGGATACTTTGACTATCATTCACGAAGAGAATCAAGGGAAATTAAAAGGGGTCCTGCACTGTTTCTCCGGGGACATGGAGTTAGCTGAAAAAGCCCTGGACATCGGATTGCTGATCTCTTTTACCGGAAACATCACCTTTCCCAAAGCACACCAGGTAAGGAACGCGGCCAAAGAGATCCCTTTGGATAGAATAATGATCGAAACAGATTGCCCCTTCCTCGCCCCCCAAGCCTACCGCGGCAAAAGGAACGAGCCGGCTTACGTGGTAAAGGTCGCGGAACAGATCGCGGAAGTCAAAGGGATCTCACTAGAAGAAGTCGCCGGCAGGACCACCGAGAACGCGCGGAAATTCTTTAAGATCTAACCCGGGTAGGTGTGGTTGGTCTCAGCGTCCTTTAAGCGGGGGTGGACTTTATCCCGGTCCGAAAGAATGATCTTGCCGCCGACCTCATCCGCCGGCCACTTGATCCCGATCTCCGGATCGTTCCAGATGATAGCTCTCTCATTCTCCTTGCTGTAGAGACCGGTGCACTTGTAATAAACATGGGTGTCGTCCTCCAAAGACAGAAAACCATGGGCAAACCCCGGAGGGAAATAGATCATCTTCATGTTCTCCCCGGAAAGGATATCCCCAAACCATTTGCCGAAAGTGGGCGAACCCTTCCGGATGTCAACGCCAACGTCGAAGATCCTTCCCTTCAAACATCTGACCAGTTTTCCCATCGGGCTGGGATGGAGCTGATAGTGGAGCCCGCGCAGCACGCCTTTTTTCGAAACGCTGTGATTATCCTGCACGAACTTGACGGTAAAGCCGTTGTCCTCAAAGCTCTTGAGATTATAGCACTCCATGAAGAAGCCGCGGTCGTCATGGAACGCCCTGGGCTCGATCACCAGGACACCGTCAATATTCGTTCTTGAGAACTTGAACTGCCCCATCGCTGCTTCCTAAAAACCGACGAAACGCAAGCTGAAATAATTGGTGATGAGCATGATCCCGAAGATCACCAGGAACAGGCCCAGGACCAGATGAATGACCCTCAGGTATTTCTCGATCATCTTGAAAAAGGAGAGAAAGAAGTTGACCGCAAAAGAGACCAAGAAAAGAGGAATGCCGATGCCCAGGGAAAAGGCAAGCAAAAAGAAGAAGCCCTCTGCCGCGTGGCCGGACTGCCCCGCGATCACCAGGATCCCCGCCAGGATCGGCCCCACGCAGGGGGACCAGCCAATGGCAAAAGCCATCCCCACCAGCACCGTTCCGATAAATCCGGAGGGCTTCGAAGAGATGGTCAGTTTTTTTTCCATGTCCAGGAACGGGAACCTGATCACCCGCATCAGATGCAGGCCCAGGATGAGGAGTACCAGCCCGCCCAGGCTCTGGATGGCGTCTCCCAGGATCTCAAAGAAATGCCCGGCGTAGCTCGCCGCCATTCCCAGCGAAGTGAAAACAATGGTAAAGCCCAGGATAAAGAGCAGCGAGTGCATAACCGTTTTGACCCGCACTTCCTTGAGCTCTTCAAACGACAAGCCGGTGATGTAAGCCAGATAAATCGGGACCAGCGGCAGGAAACAGGGGGAAAAAAATGACAGGATCCCGCCCAGAAACGCCAGGCCAATGTTGATGTTCTGCGTCATTTATTTAACAGAGGTTCGATATCTTCCCACTTCCACTCCCGCCCCCCCACGACCCTGCCAACGACATTTCCCTCTTTGTCGATAAGGAACGTGACCGGTATCGCCCGCACCCGGTATTGCCCGGAAACCTTGTAATTGGGATCCAGCAGGATCGGATAAGTGTATCCATTTTTCTCAGCGAAGGCCCTGACCGTGTCCCGGTCCTGTTTGGCGTTCACCGCCAGTATGACAAATTGCTTCTTGTCCGCCTTCTCATAAAGCTCCTGCATTGACGGCATCTCATTCCGGCAGGGAGGGCACCAGGTCGCCCAGAAATTGAGGAAGACGAGCTTGCCCCGGTAGTCAGAAAGGGTGTGGGCTGTGCCATCGATGTCTTTTAAAGTGAAATCAAAGGCCTTTACCGGCCCGGTCGGGGAAGATTGAGATTGTTTTGGCGCTCTGCTCATGGCAAAAACCCCCACCGCCACCACAATGATGATCGCCGCGACCGCAAAAAAGGAAATGATTAAAGTTTTACGATGCATTTTGTCGGGCACTTCGCGAGGGCAGGTTCTGCCGCCGCATCTCCTTTCTCATAATTTACGCGCGCCAGGTTATCGGAAACCAGATAACCCTCCGGGGCGTTCTTTACGCATATCATACAGGCAATGCACCCCACCTTGCAAGCCTTTCTCACCACCGCCCCCTTGTCCCTGGAATTGCAGGCCACCGCCACCCGGTTTTGGCAGGGGACCAGTTCGATTATTTTTCGCGGGCAGGCTTCAACGCACAAACCGCAGCCCGTGCACTTCTCCTCGACCACGTGAGGAAGCCCGTCCTCCCCCATGTGGATCGCGTCAAAGGGGCAGACCTTAACGCAATCCCCCAAACCTAAGCAACCGTAAGTACAGGCCTTGGATCCCCCGGCGACCAGCTCCGCCGCAGTGCAGTTCTCAATGCCCCGATACTCCGCGCGTTCAACCGCCAGGGACTTACCCCCGCCGCACTTGACCACCGCCCGCTTTTTGACCAGCGTTCCGGCAGAGATCCCCAGGATCTCCGCGATCTTCTCCTCGGTTTCCGCTCCGCCCGGCGGGCACCGAAGATGGTCCAGTGTCCCCTGGGCTACGATCTTTTCTGAAAGCTCGCGGCATCCGGCCAGGCCGCACGCCCCGCAGTTCAGGCCGGGCAAGGTTTCCAGTATTTCTTCCACCCGGGGATCCTCTTTGACCTTAAGCTTTTCATACGCAAAGGCCAAAACCGAGGCAAAGAACAGCCCGAGACCTCCCATAGTCATTAATCCGATCAATATGGTATTCATTATCCTGTGATCAATCCTGCGAACCCCATGAAAGCCAAAGCCAGAAGCCCGGCGATGATCAACGTGATGGGCGCGCCCTTGAACGGCTCCGGCACCGGCGCCGTCTCAAGCTCCTCCCGGATGCCGGACATGATGAGCAGCGCCAGGGTGAAACCGATCCCGGCCGCGAAGCCAAAGACAATGCTCTGAATAAAATTATATTCCCGCAGCGCTGAAAGCAGCGCCATGCCTAAGATCGCGCAGTTGGTCGTGATCAAGGGAAGGAATATTCCCAGGGCGCGGTAAAGCGCCGGCGACACCTTTCGGATGAACATTTCCACGAACTGGACCAGCGAAGCGATGACGATGATAAACGCCACATACTGCAGAAAAGGGAGATTAAAAGGGATCAATATCAGGTTATTGATGAGCCAGGTGACCAGCGCTGCCAGGACCATGACAAAGGTGGCAGCCAATCCCATGCTGAATGCCTTTTCCAGTTTGTTGGAGACCCCCAGAAAGGGACAGATCCCCAAAAAGTAGATCAGGACAAAGTTATTGACCACCGCCGCGGATATGAAGAGAATTAACAGATCCACTTTTATTTTACCTCACACGCCGGAGCACTTTTCTTGGCTGTTGTTCTTTCCTTTAAGGCGTTCATTAAGCCGATAAGCAGTCCCAGGGTGATGAACGCTCCTCCGGGAAGGATCATGATGACCCAGGGCTCAAAACTTAAGAACCCAAAGAGGGTTCCGGAGCCGAGGATCTCGCGGATGGTTCCCAGGACGACCAGTCCAATAGTAAATCCGGTTCCCATTCCCACCGCGTCCACGAACGCAGGCAAAGGCGCATGCTTGGAAGCGTATGCCTCCGCTCTTCCCAGAATGATGCAGTTGACCACGATCAAGGGCACAAAAGGGCCGAGCGCCTTGGAGATATCCGGAAAATTCCCCTTCAGGAAAAGGTCGGCCACGGTCACGAAGGTGGCGATGACCACGATATAGGAAGCGATGCGGACCTGGTTGGGGATGAGCTTGCGGATAAAGGAAATGATGGTGCTGGAGCAGACCAAGACAAAGGAGGTTGCCAGCCCCATGGAGAGACCGTTGACCGAGGTCGTGGTGACCGCCAGTGTCGGGCACATCCCCAAAAGCTGCCGGAAGATCGGGGACTCGTCCCACAACCCCTTCAGGAACTCATAGAATAAAGATCTTTTTACCGGATTTCCAGCCATTGCTTCACCGTTTTATTAATGATATCAACCACCGCCCGGGATGAGATCGTTGCTCCGGTTATAGCCTGGATCTGATTGGGTTTTTCCGGCGCAGCGCCTTTAACGTACTCGATCGGCGGCCTGGCGGCCAGACCCCTGAACTGGTCCTGGAATTTCTTTTCCGCGATCTTCGCCCCCAGTCCGGGAGTTTCCACCTGTTCCAGGATCACCATTCCCGTGAATTTGCTAAGGTCCGCGTTCATTCCCACCATGAGCCTGATCTCCCCCTGATAGCCGTTGCCCTCGCAAAGGATCGCCGTGCCGACCCACCCCCCCCTTTTGTCAAACCCCTTGAAATATACCAGCTCCTCTTTTACGACTTTTTTATAGGAAACTATATTCGGCAGGACCTTGTACACCGCAGCGTCGGTCTCCCGGATCTGGTTCTGAACGATCTTGGGCAGGGACCATTGGTAGACGAACGCCAGGATCCCCCCCGAGATCAATCCGATCACCGTCAGCACGATTATCATGCGCGCGATTTTATTCATTTCTTGTGCCCCAATATCCTGGGACGAGTATAGCGGTTGATCAAGGGAACAAAAGCGTTCATGATCAGGATCGAATACATGACCCCTTCGGGAAGCCCGGAAAAGAGCCGGATGACAACCACCAGGAGCCCCGCTCCGATCCCGAAGATCCACATTCCCCTGGGGGTCAATGGGGACGTCACCAGGTCCGTGGCCATGAACCAGGCCCCCAGCATGAGGCCCCCCGCCAGCAGATGAAAGAGCGGGTCGGGATATTTTGCCGGGTCGACCATCCAGAAGATCCAGCCCAGGGCCGCCACCGTTCCCAGATAGCTTGCAGGGATGCGCCAGTTGATTATTTTCATTCCAACCAGGAACAACCCTCCCAGCAGCAAAAGCAGCGCCGAGGTTTCGCCGATGCAGCCGCCGACCCTTCCGAAAAACAGATCCCAGTAGGAGGTGGCCTGATGTTCAAACTTCATTAATGCTAAGGGGGTGGCGGAGGATATTGCTTCGACCCCGCGGGAAGCCAAGGGTGCCATCCAGCTGGTCATGTGCACCGGAAAAGCGGCCGCCAGGAATGCCCGGCCGACCAGGGCCGGATTGAAAATGTTATAACCCAACCCCCCGAAAAGCAGTTTGCCGATGGCGATGGCAAAGATCGTTCCCAAGATCGCAGCAAAATATGGAAGGGAGGGGGTAACACACAGTGCCAGCAGCAATCCCGTGACCGCCGCGCTCCCATCCATTATGGTCGATTCTTTTTTCATTATCCGGCAGATGAGATATTCGGTAATTACCGCCGTAATAACGCAGGTCGCGACCAAACCCAGGGCGCGCAGTCCAAAAAAGTAAACCCCCGCCGCCGCCGCCGGCAGGAGGGCGATCAAGACCAGCTGCATCATAAGCGGGACCGAAGCCCGGTCTCTTACATGCGGCGCGTGGGTTATCAAATAGCTCATTTCATCTTCCCTAACTTAAATTTGGCAAATTTTACCCAGTGCACGATCGGGATCTTGGCCGGGCAGACATAGGCGCAGCCGCCGCACTCGATGCAGTCCTGCCCGCCCCACTCCTCAAATTCCCCGTATTTTCCGTTCTCCGCAAAAGCAGAGAGCCGGCTCGGGACCAGATACATGGGGCAGTGCTCAACGCATTTGGCGCATTTCACGCAGGGATAGACTTTTTCCTCCACCGCTTCTCTGCGGGTCAGGACCAGGATACAGGAAGTGGCCTTTACTACCGGGACTTCAAGGGAGGATTGAGCGACCCCCATCATGGGGCCGCCCATCACGATCTTGAAGGCGTCCTCGGTCAGGCCGCCGCATTCATTGATCACATCCTGAAAGGTCGTCCCGATCCGGACATTCAGATTGCCCGGTTTTTTTATTCCCGAACCGGCCACGGTCACCACCCTTTTTATGAGGGGAGCACCGGTTCTGACCGCTTCGTCAACCGCGACCGCGGTCCCCACGTTTACGACCACCACCCCCACGTCCAAAGGAAGCCCTTTTGAGGGAACTTCCCGCTTCAAAGCCGCCTTGACCAGCATCTTTTCCCCGCCCTGGGGATATTTGGTCTCAAGCTTTACCACTTCGACCAGGCCGGGCTTCTGCTTGCGGGCCACGGATTTCATCCTTTCGACCGCGTCCGGCTTATTATCCTCGATCCCGATGATGATCTTTTCCGCCCCGACCGCTTTCGCCGCCAGGATCGCACCGGAGACCACGTGCTCAGGTTTCTCCAGCATGGTGCGGTAGTCGGCGGTGATATAAGGCTCGCACTCGCAGCCGTTTACAAGGAGGGTGTCGATCTTTTTGCCTTCGGGAGGGGTGAGCTTAACGTGGGTCGGAAACGCCGCGCCGCCAAGCCCGACGATGCCTGCCTCGCGCACGGTCTTGCGGATTTCCTCCGGAGCTATAGATTCGGGATCTCTACTTTCTACTTTCAACTTACTACTCTCTACTATCTGTCCCGCTTCAATCACCACGGAGAGGATCTCCGTTCCGCACGGATGCGGCAGACGGTCGATCTTGGTAACTTTGCCGGAGATGGAAGCGTGGACGGGGGCGGAAATAAATTTGGAGGTATCCCCGATCTTCTGCCCTTCGAAAACCTCATCGCCGACCTTGACCAGCGGCTGGCAGGTGGCCCCGGTGTGCTGATGGAGGGGGATAATGACCCTTTTTACAGGATGGAGCTCCCTTATCGCCTTATCATGGGTCGCTTCTTTTTTGTACCTTGGGTGTATTCCCTGCCGAAAAGTTCGCATAGCAAAAAACCGAGCCATTATATCACATGCTCCAGGCATGCTCAACGGGTGACGAAATTTCGACACTATTTCAAAGATATGAAAATAATTTTTCTTATGAAAACAAGAAATTTACATTATTAAAGGTTTGGCAATAAGATTGCTACTGCGTTTATAGAAGCTGGTTTAAGGGTGTGGAGGCTGGTTAGGAAACTGGGCAATGGTTATGGAAGCTGGAAGGGAGAAAATACTCATGAAAAATAGAAAACCGATTCGGAGCTTCAGGGATTTAGAAGTTTATCAGAATACTTATGAAGCGTCGCTTGAGGTGATCAGGAAAATCGTTCCCAAATTACCCAAGAATGAACAATATGACCTCGCAGACCAATTAAGAAGATCCTCAAAGGCAATCCCAAGGCTCATCGTAGAAGGATATTCAAAAAAGCATCAAGCTAAGGGATTCCAGAAATACCTTGATGATGCGATTGGGGAAAGCAACGAAACGATAGTTTCCTTAAGCCATGCCAGGGATTTATATTCCAATTTTGTTGATCCGAAATTGTGCGATGAACTGATCGTTATTTATGATCGTTCCAGCAGACAAATGTTCAATCTTGCGGCTGCCTGGAGAGACTTCCGGTCAAGAAAATAATCCAGCATCCACAACCCACCACCAGCATCCTAACCAGTTTCTACAACCATAAACATAAACCTTAAAACTTAATCTGCCATCTGATATTCTGATCATCTAAGGACCTTTACAATCCTAGCCCTCATTATTTCCTTTTGAGCAACATTCCTGTCATACCACTTGATCGCAAAGTAGCTCAGGAACATAGCGAAAATACCGAACACGATCCCAATCCCCTCCTCCCATCCCACCAGCCCCATCAATCTCATAAAGTATGAGCCGATCAAATACCCGCCCACCAGTAAAAATATCGGGATAAGAAAAACAACAATGGACCCTTTGACGATCTCCCCGGACGGGATCTCGATCTCAACAATGTCATCCCGCTTGGCGCCGACCTCATTCACCGCCTCGATGCCGACCATATTCTCCCCCACATCGTGACAGAGGCGGCATTGGGCGCAGGCTTCGTTTCTCTGAAAGGCAACTTCAACTAATTGTGGGGAAATAATTCGAGAGACGACTCCTTGTTCTCTCATGCTTTCAGGATCTTTTCCACTTTGGAGATCAGGTCAGGAGGATCAAAGGGCTTGGGTAGATAATCGACCGCTCCGGCCTCTTTTCCCTTTCTCGTGTCCTCCTCCGCCACCCTGACCGAGACGATGACCACCGGGATCTTCGCGGTCTTGGGGTCGTCCTTCAATTTGCGGCACACTTCCAGCCCGCTCATCTCCGGCATCATCACATCCAGAAGGATCAGGTCGGGCTTCCAGGAAGCGGCCTTCTTAAGGCCTCTTTCTCCGTCATACGCCACCGCCACTTCATAGCCTTTAAGCTCCAGTATATTCGTCAGCATCTCGGCGGTCGCATGGTAATCTTCGATCACCAACACCTTTTTTGCCATTTCACTAACCTCCCAGCGGCAGCGTGAAACAGAACCTCGCCCCTTTTCCCAATCCCTCCGACTCCGCCCATATTTTACCGCCATGCGCCGTCACGATCTCTTTTGCGATGGCCAGGCCCAGGCCGACCCCCCCCGCGGCGCGGGTATAGGAGCCGTCCACCTGATAGAACCGGTCAAAGACCTTTTCCAGATTCTCCTTGGCAATGCCGATGCCGTTATCGGCCACCTGGATCAGGATGTCTCCGTCCCGCAGCTTCCCGGATATTTCAACCGAACCTCCCTTGGGGGTAAACTTGATCGCGTTGCCGATAAGGTTCGTGAGCAGGCGCCGCAGTTTGGTGAGATCCGCCAGCAGTGTCGGAAAATCATCCGGAATGGAGAAGACGAGACGAATGTCCCGGGTTTCGGCCTGAAGCGCCAGGGCGTCGACCAAGTCGCTGAGCAGGACCCTCATCGAGACCGGCTCCTTGCTCAGTTCCATGCGTCTTCCGCGCACCATCCGGGAAACCTCCAGCACGCTGTCGATGAGATCCTGCAGGTGTTCGTTCTGTTTCTGGATAATGCCGACCGCCCTCTCCTGGGCAGGGGTCAGTTTCCCCATGGTGCCGGAAAGGAGCATGCTGGTGTAGCCCTTGATCGGGGTCATGGGGGTGCGGAGCTCATGGGAGATGACCGCCAGGAATTCGGTGCGCATGCGGTCCACCACCTTGAGGTCCTCATAGAGCCGGGCGATCTCTTCAGCCCTCTTAACAGATTCCTCCCTGGACCGCTCCACATCCGACAATAGATGCAGGGTGGCGCGGCGGGAATCCTCAACATCTTTGATCCTTGACTCAAGCTCTCTTCTGGCAGCTTCCAGGTCTTCCATGATGCTCAAGCTCATGCGGTAGGCCTTTTCTTGTTCCTCACCCATGGCCAGGGCATGGGTCCTTTCCTTTCGAAGCCGTTCCAGCAGGATCCCGAGCGTGGTTGGAATGATTAAGAACGCCGCCGTATAACCCGACAGCAGGATGACCAATAACCCAATCTGCCGGTGGGGATCAAAACCCCGGATGAATTGAAAGTGCGGAACGACCCCGAACTGCTCGGCCAGAAACCCCACCCAGAGAAAGACACAATAAGCGATCCCCAGAACAAGACCCCGCCCGCGGCCATAATAGAAGACCTCCAAAACCACCGCGAACAATGCGACCCAGATAAAGGGACTGGTCTCCATCCCGGAATAATAAATGCCGATGGCAATTAGGGCAAAGGTGAAAGCCGTAAAAAGAAAACCATAGGACGCGTTGATGAGCCATTCTTTCCTGATCAAATAATATTCCAGGGTCGCGAAACAAAAAGCGGCAGCGAGAATGCCCCAAAAAACAGGAAGCAAAACATTGAAACCAAAAAAGACAAAAACAGCTAAGAGCAGAAGCGCCCCGGAGACCATCGCATATGTTATTTGGACCGATCTTAGGAGCGTTTCGATCTTCTCTTCCCGGGTTATTTTTTCCGCGGCCTCTTTCATGTCTTATACTTTTCCGGCCGGCCAAGCTCCCTTAAAATCCGGTTGACCTCGTCCTTCAATTCAACCACCCTTTCCTCTCGGCCGGTCATGAATTTGGTCAGTTTTTCTTTTTCTTCCTCCGCCCGCCTGCGCTCGGTAACGTCCTGAACTATGGCCTGAAGGCAAGGTTGGCCCTTAAAGAAGGCCTTTGAGAGGGACAGAAGGGCATCATAGGGTGAACCGTCCTTACACTTGAACTTCACGCTGAAGTTGCTCAAATAGCCTTGTTTCTTAAAAAGGTCCATCGCTTCCTCTCTCTGCTTAGCATCATAATAAAGCGAGGAAACATTTCCTATTTTTCTGATATCCTCTTCGCTGTAGCCGCCGGGACGCAACATGGCCTTATTAAAAGCAAGCAGGTTGCCTTTCATGTCAGCCACGCCGATGCCAACCGGCGAGCTCTCGAAAAGCAGGCGGAACTGTTCCTCGCCCCTCAAAATAGTCTCCCCCATCCGTTTGCGCTCGGATAATTCATCACGAATCGAAGCGTAGAGCTGCGCGTTCTCAACGGCTGCGCCTATTTGATTCGAAAAAGTGGTAAGAAATTGCACTTCCCTCGCACTAAAAGCGTGGGGCTTGTGGCTGGCTATGTTCAATACGCCCAGCACTTTACCCTTGGATTTCAACGGTAAAGAAACCATAGAACAGATCTTTTCATCGCTCACCAGGCCGGTTGCAACCCGTTTATCTCCATGTAGATCGTTTACAACAATAACTTCACCGGACCGCGCCGCTTCTCCGCTTAAACTCTCTCCCAATTTGAAACTGCGAACCGAGTCTGCGAATCTTTTAGACACACCCCGGTAGGTGACCAGATCGATTTTCTCCTTCCGGCTGTCCATCAGGTATATGGACCCGGTTTCCACCCCCGTAACTTCCAGCATTTTATCCAGGGCTCGATCAAGCACTGCTTTCAGCTCAAGCGTAGAACCGGTCGGAAGGGAGACCTCATTAATGGCTTTGAGCTCCCGGTTTCTTTGATCGATCTCCTCCTCCGCCCGCCTGCGCTCGGTGATGTCGCGAAATATACCCAGCATATATTGTTTGCCTGACAATTCCACGGGGGCAGAATTGATATCCGCGTAAAAAATACTGCCGTCCTTTCTTAGCACCGGTAGATTTTCGGCCAGCGTGATCTCCTTCCTGGCCTGTTTTTGGAACTGCTCTATTACATAAGGGAGGTCCTCTTTAGGGTGGATGTCCATTACCCCCATCCCCTTGATCTCTTCCGGGCCATAACCAAGCATACGGCAGATCGCCGCATTCCCCAAGAAAAACTTCCTATTTTCCATATCAGCTAAAAGCATTCCGTCAATGGCATTATCAAAAATGACCTTAAAACGCTGCTCAGATTCTTTCCTTGCTTCCTCCATCCGCTTGCGCAAGCTGATGTCCTGGACCGTGCCGAACAATTTAACGATACGCCCCTTCTCATCTTTTACCGGGCGCATGGTGGCGCTGAAATGAGCGGTCCGGCCGCCGGGCAGCTTCGCTGTGAAGTCGTAGCTGAACTCCTTGCCTTCTTCAGCCGCACGGCGCGCGTATTCGCGCAATATTTTTGCCTGTTCCGGGGCATAATAAGTCGCTTCCTCTTGTTCGGACGGAGGGCCCAGCTTCCTGTCGCGCCCATATAATTCGTATACCTCATCAGACCATTCGATCTTTTGCGTGGCCAGATCGTACTCCCAGCTGCCGATCCTCCCCAACGCCTGGGATTCCTGCAGCGCCTTATTCTTACGGTAAAGCTCGGCGTTGGTCTCTTCCAGCTTCTTCTCAAGCTGCGTCCTGAGCGAATCGATCTCGGACCGCAGATCTATCTCGACCTCCGACCGCTTTCTCTGGATCAGCCTTCCGGCCTGCACCACGAATACCGTAAGGACCAGGACCGCAAGAGGGACCATGATGCCGAAGGTCACGACCAGGGGCAGGTTGGCATACAATTGCGACAGCCACGGGAATCCCGGGGGAAGCGGGATGACCCCGGCGTACTGCAGATAAAGCAGGCCGTCATAAAAAATAACTACGGCTGCCGCCGTGCCGTACACCGCCCAGTGCCTGCGCTGAAAGACCATCCCGGCGGTTACCACCGGGAAGAGATAAAAGAAAACATAGGGGCTCACGATCCCGCTGCTCAAGTGGACGAGCCAGGTCAGGACAAAAGCGTCCGCCAGGATCGGCAAAAGAGCGGCAAAGACGACCTTCCCGTCCTCGCTTCCCTTTTTCAGGTACAGAAGACTCAGCGTGTTGTAAGCCAGGACCGAGAGCGCCAGGGCCAGCGCCACATACAGCTCCGCCGCCGCTCCCAGCAATAACGACTGGGGTATCCCGATCACGACCAGGGCGGCCACGATCCCGTAACGGATATAGCCGGCCAGGATCGCCCTTTTCGACAATTCTCTCAGCTCGATATCGATCGGCATGTTTTGGCCTCCCTTAGCCAGCGATTTAATTACGAATGCCTAATGCCGAATTCCGAATTGATGTGTGCTTCGCTGCGCTCAGCACATTATTAATATTAAACATTTTTCATCGTCCTGCACAATATTGACCCAATAATCTTTATTAATTCATCGCTTTCCTTTAATAAAAGCCCAAGCTCAGACTTATTCATAGGATTATTGATCAGATCAGCGCCAGCGATAAGCTTTAACCAATAATTTGTCTCCTGGATTTCTTTCTTCGCAATATTAACTTTATTGATAAAATCTTTGCGCGAAAAGGCCGCATCTGCCTCTTGCATGTTCGCTCCAACAGAAGTGGCAGACCTTAAAAGTTGATCAGCGATCGCCCTATTATCCGGATTCTTCACTATTATCTTACTTAATTTGACCACTCTAATGCCAAATTTCAACAATCGATCATGTATGTCAATATTTTTATTCATATAATAAAAAAGTTTTTACCTCAATTCGGCATTCGTCATTCGGAATTCGGCATTTAATTCTGGCATTCGTAATTCGTAATTACTAGACAATTCATCATTCAGTTCGATATTTCGGTTCTCGCCCTAATTCCTTCAGAAGCGAATTAATTTCCTTCTCCAGCTCCACCATCTTGAGCTCGCGGCCGACGGTGGCTTTATGGAAGATCTCCAGCTCTTCCAGGCGCTTATTACGCTCTTCCTCTTCCCGCTTGCGCTGAGTTACATCCATTATCATCCCCGTCAGTTCATCGTCGACTAGAGTTGCGCTCAAGAGGACATTTATCTTTTTCCCTGTTTTAGTATGCATCAGCGCTTCAAAGCTGTCCACTCTTCCATTTTCTTTAAGCTCATCGATCAAGATCTGGCGATCCTCCGGATATTCGTAAAACGAAGCTACTTTGATCGATCTTAATTCCTCCAGGGATGAATATTCAAATATTCTGAGAGCTGAGGCGTTCATGAAAATAAACCACCCATCCACACTTGTCCGATAGACCCCCACCGGCGCATTATCCACCAGACTGCGGTATTTTATTTCCGATTCCTTGATCTGTTTCTCGGTCCGCTTGTGCTGGATGATGTGCCCCAGAAAATCAGCCACCACATTAATCAGCTCTTTTTCTTCCTTTAAGAACGGGCCTCCATCCGCCAGAGGCTTCTCTTTCAAATAGCAGATGGTTACTTTGCCGATGTTCAGCCCGTCAACTTTGATGGCCGCCGACTGGCTCCAGTCCGTCTCCTTGAAATTCGGGGTCTTGAAAGTCGTGCCGTTCATGGTTATTCTGGCGCAGGCATCCTGCGGATGTTGAAAGGCGGACGGGAGCAAGCCGGATGTTCTTTCGACAAATCCCTCAACCGAGATCCCGGGCTGCTCAGCCAGCCTGGAAATTTCCGCGATGCACTTAAGCTCCTTGATTCGCTCGCCAAGGTCATGGAGGAGTTTTTCCTTTTCCATTTCCGCCAGTCTGAGGGTGGTAATGTCCTGCACTGTACCTAGCGAGGAGACCGGATTGCCCTGCTTATCATAGAAGGTTTCACAGTGTTCGCGCACAAATTTTATCCTTCCATCGGACATCAGCAAACGGTGCACAATATTATAAAATGTTTTATTTTTTACCGAATCGGTATATGCTTTATTGACAATCTCCCGGTCCTCGGGATGAATCGCGTTTAAAAAAGCTTCATAAGAAGCGCCAAATTTCTTCGGGTCGATCTCAAAAATCCGATAGATCTCATCGGACCAGTTCAGGACATTTTTTCTCAGATCCAATTCCCAGCTGCCGATCTGCGCGATACGCTCCGCTTCTTTCAACTGAGACTCGCTTCTTTTCAGCTTCTCCTCCGCCCGCTTGCGCTCGGTGATCTCTCTTCTCAGCTCCTCGGTTCTCCGCGCAACCAGCCACATGAGAGATCTATTCCAGATCAAGGCAAGCATGCCGATCAGAACTACGATACCAGTGGACGCCAGAAGAACAAGCCAGAATTCTTTCTTGAGATACCAGGGCTCAAAACGCACTCTGATCCAGCGCGTATAAATGGCGTCCTTCTCGCCAGGCGGGATGGCCCGGAAGGCTTTATTGAGAATGGAGACCAGAATAGGCCAGTCCTTGCGCACACCAATGGTCAGTTTGCTCTCCGGGATACGAAGCTTCCCCTGCAGCTGGAGGTTGCTGATGAGCTCCCTTTCGATGATGTGCAACACAACCGCCCGGTTGCCGGCGTAGGCATCCGCCTCTCCCCTGGCCACAGCATCCAGCGCGTCGCTGGTCGAGCCGTACTCCCGGATCATTACCTCAGGATAATTTTCGCGGAAATGGGTGATATTGTAATAACCCTTTTCCAGCGCCACCGCCCGGCCATTCAGCTCTTTTTCCGTAGAAAAGTAAGCGCCTCCTTCCCGCCCAACGATCACATGAGGAATGACCAGATACGGCTGGGTAAACTCAAAGAAGGGATCTCGCTCTTTCTTCGGGGTGATATCCATGAGGGCGTCAAGCTCTTTGTTCTTGACTTTTTCGTAATTCTCCGCGAAAGGCGCCGGTTCTATGACCAGCACATTGCCCAAACGCTTATTGAGGGCTTCGACATAATCAACCCCGATCCCCTTGGGTCTGCCGGCCGCATCCACAAAGTTCATAGGCGGCCAGTTGCTCATGATGCCGATGCGAATCTGAGGATGTTTTGTCAAGAAGGCCTTTTCTTTCGCGGTAAGCTCGATTTTATACGCGCAAATCCCGCTTCGGACACCAAAAAGCGATAAAACAATAAAAACAACTGTAAATAAAAACAGCTTTCGTTCAAGTGAGATTACCATTTCACGCTCGCTCTCTGTATTTTGGATCCTTTCCCAGCACCTTCAAAAGTGAATTGACTTCCTTTTCCAGTTCGATCATCTTCAGCTCGCGGCCCACCGTGGCCTTATGAAAGATCTCAAGCTCTTCCAGGCGTCTCTTGATCTCGCCTTCGGTCAGCCGGTGCTGGATAACGTGCCCCAGGTAATCGGCAATGGTCTCGAGAATATCCCTTTCTTCCCTGAGAAAAGGCCCTTCGCCGGCCGGAGGCCTTTCTTCAAGATAACAGACCGTTATTTCACCAAACCTCTTGTTGTCCACCTTGATCACAGCGGACTGGCGCCATTTTGTCTCCTTGAAATTTTCGGTCTTTGATTCTTTTGAATCCAGCATGATCCGGGCGCAGGTGATCTCAGGATACTGCCAGGCGGAAGGCAAAAGCTTCACCACGCCCTGAGCCAGTTCATCTACTGACATGCCGGGCCGCTCCGTCAAGCGGGCGATCTCGTTTAAGCATTTCATCTCCTTTACGCGCTCGCTTAGAGCGCGCAGTAATCTTTCCCGCTCCACCGCCGACCGTTTGCGCTCAGTGATGTCGCGCTCTGTGGCGGCAATAGCGTTGACCTTTCCCGCATTATCTACCAGTTTCGTTACCGTCAGCCAGACATCGATCAGGCGCCCGTCTTTGGTCAGCCGCTGGGTCTCAAACGAGCCAACGTTCTCACCTGCAAATATCCGGCGGTTAAAATCCTTTTGTTCTTCCGCTTTATTGGGGGGGGCGAGCTGCCAGATCTTCATCTGCAGCGCCTCCTGCTTGCTATAGCCGAACATCTGCTCGGCGCCCCGGTTCCAGGCAGTGATCCGGCCCTCCTTATCCTGGATCGTGATCGTGTCGTTCGAGTCCCGCACTACCGTCGCCAGACGCCTTACCTCCTCCTCCATCCGCTTGCGCGCACTGATGTCACGGCCCAACCGCAGAACCACCTTTTCACCGTCCCAATCCACGATGCAGGCATGCACGTCGATCGGGATTGACGACCCGTCCCTGCGGAATTGGGCTGACTCAAAGGTCATCTCGCCTTTTTCCAAAACATCCTTAATGCGGGTCCCGAAAAACTCGGCGTATTCCGGGGTGTTGAGCTCGCGCATGTTCTTTCTAAGCATGTCATCCCTGGAAAAGCCCCGGAACCTGCAGGCCGCCTCATTGGCGTAAAGGATATTCCCTTTGAGATCGTGCACGATCACCGAATCCGCCACCGCGTCCAGGAGCATGCTCTTGCGTATAACATCCTTTGCCGCCAGCTTTCTGCCCGCGGCCTCGACCTTGAGCTCAGCCGTCCGCTCCTCCAGCAATTTTGAGAGCTGGCCGCTCATCCCCTTGAGAGACGACACGAGATAAACAGTTATCAGGAAGAACCCGAGCCTCACCAGCATGTTCCAGTAGAGGATAGCGGGGTGCAGATACCGGATGCCCCAGGCGAATTCCGCTAAATACCAGGCCGCGGCGGCCAGCACGGCAACCACAAACCCCAGCTCCCGGCCCGCGAACCAGGCAACCAGCACGATCGGAAGAAGATAAAATATGGATAAAGACAGCTCATAGCCGGTAAAATAATCGAGGATCCCTAAAAGAAGAATGAAAAACAGGCCAGCGGTCATGAGGGACGCTTTGGAACGCGTGCTCAGATATTCGACAATATTCATGACACGACTATTGTAGCTCTTAAGCCTCTTTAGTCAAGCTAGAAATGACTTTTACAGCACTTCCAAGCAATCAGTCCAGGAACCGATCTGCCTTGAGTTAAATTCCGAATGCCTAATGCCGAATTCCGAACTAATGTGTGCCTCGCTACGCTCGGCACATTATTATATTTATGACACGGCATTGCCTATAGTTCTGCGCAATATGGCGCCGATTATCCTGGTCAATTCCTCGCTTTCCTTCAGCAAAAATTCCAACTCGGATTTATTTGCAGGATTATTGATCAGATCAGCGCCAGCGATAAGCTTTAACCAATAATTTGTCTCGAAGAGGCAGCATCGGCCTCCTGCATATTCGCTCCAACAGAAGTGGCGGATCTCAACAATTGGTCCGCGATCGCCCTATTATCCGGATTCTTCACTATTATCTTACTTAATTTGACCACTCTAATGCCAAATTTCAACAATCGATCATGTATATTAATCTTATTATTCATATAATAATTAAAAAGTATTTACATTAATTCGGCATTCGGAATTCGTCATTCGGCATTTGCGCGGGATCGCTTCAGCCCTTCTTCCCCAGTATTTTCTTGATGCGGATGACCAGATCGTCCGGGTCAAAGGGCTTGGTGACGTAATCGGCCGCGCCGACCCTGTAGCCGCGCTCCACATCCTCCCGGTCCCTTTTAACCGTAACCATGATCACCGGTATGTTGCGGAAGGTGGTGGTCTTCAACTCGGCGCAGAACTCGTAGCCGTCCTTTCCCGGCATCATGATGTCAAGCAGGATCAGGTCCGGAGGGCTCTTGCGGATCTTTTCCATGGCGGCATTGGCGCTGGGGGCGGAATCGACCTCAAACCCGTGTGGATTCAGGACATCCTCCATCAGGATCCCGATCTCGGGGGCGTCATCCACCACCAGTATCTTCATGTTTTCTTCTCCTCAGGAGGCGGGGCCTCTGTTTCTCCCTTGGGAAAATCCTTTCCCACTTCTGCCCCGATCGTCTCCAGGTTGTTCTTGATGGCGTCCGCGATGACCCAGTCGCAGACCTTGAGGATCATGCGCGGCCGCCCCTTGCTCATCTTGAAGATGTTCCCGATGGCATCGTTGGTAAAGGGCTTTACATCCTGCCCTCCCGCGTCCTCGATCCTTTTCTTGATCATGTCCCGGGTCTCCTCCGGGCTGAGATGCTCGATGTAGGTCTCAAGCACCATCCGGTCATAAAGCGGAGGGCTGTCCCGCTTGATCTTTTCCTTGGTCTCCGGCAGTCCCGCCAGGATGAGATTGACCCCGTGGATGTCGCCCAAACTCCTCATCTGCTGCTCGATCTCGGCTGAGACCTCATGCGCCTCATCAATGAGCAGGACCACGGGTTTCTTGGCTTTCTTGACCAGGTCTTCCACTTCGTAGAGCGAATATTTTCCCTTCTGCCCCTTTCCCTTTAACTCGACCACCACCTGATTGATCAGGTCCTCGAACTTGATGGGAGGCCGGGCCACATAGATCGCGTGGTTGTCCTTTTTCAAATTATCGGACAGCCATCTGAGCAGGGTGGTCTTGCCCACCCCCTTGTCGCCGTAGACCAGGATATGCCCGCTCCGGGTGCTGAGCTTATCCAAGATCGACTCCACCTGAGCGGAGTAGCCGGTAAAGAGCGTGGGAATAACGTCCAGGGTAAAGGGATTGTGCTTCCATCCGAACTTGGAAAACCATTTCTTCTTGGTGCCCGAGATCACGGTCCAGGCCTTTAACCTGGTCCCGCACCGCTGGCAGAATTCGGCTTCCTCCGGGTTTTTGGTCCGGCAATCCGGGCAGACCTGCATCCGGCGCTCGGCCATGCTTCTTTTAAAGACCGAATAACCGAGGCGGATCAAAACATACACCACCACCAGCGCAAAAGCCCCCCCCAGTATCAGCAGTTCCCTGGCGGTCTTGCCAAAGTCGGCTACCGGAGCCGGAGGAGCCTGAGGCAAAAAGACCGGCGGAGGCGCCGGCTTTCTCTCCCGGATCTCTTTGAGACGATCCGAAGCGGTCTTATGGCCGGGAAGTATCTCCAGGACCTCAAGAAAATATTTTTCGGCTTCCGCGTATTTTTCCTGCTCAAAAAGTTTTTCGCCCTCTGACAGCAGTTCGCGCGCTTTCTGATATTTATCGGGAACCGTGGGCCTGGGTGCCGGCGGGGTCACGGTGGTCCTGGGCAAAAAAGTAGTGGTGGTCGCTCTCACCGTGGTGGTGGTCGCAGGCGCGGGCGCCCTTCCCAGCTCTTTCCTGATCTCGCCCAAGAGTTCCTTCGCCTTTTCGTGGGCGGGGTTAAGCTCCAGCACCCGGACCAGGTCGCTTTCCGCCCCCACCAGGTCGCCGGTTATGTACTTCTGCGCAGCGCGGTTATAGAGATCGTCATCCAGCGCCGCCTGCGCCGCCGTCACCGCCAGCAGCAGGAGCAGGCCGATCAGCAACAACTTCTTGAACATTTCTTTTTGCCTCATTTCTTTTCCAGCTCGATAATGGTCTTAAGCTTCCGGTAAAGCTTGAGCGCCTGGACATTTCCCGGATCGATCTTTAGGACCTCTTCCACTTCCTTCATCGCCGCGGGGTAATCCTGGGTGGTGATATATTTCAGGGCCAGACCCAGGTGCTCCCGGGCCTCCTCTTTTACCTTCTCCGTCACTTCCGCCTCCAGGGCGCTCTGGGCTTCTCTCATCAGCTTGACCGCTTCCGGATGGGACGGGATGATCCTCAAGGCCTTGTTGAATTCCGTGATCGCCTCAAGGTACTGCTTCTCTTCCATGAATTTCTTACCGGCGTCAATGTACTTGTTCGCTTCCGCCTCTTTTTCGCTCCGGATCTCCTCTTTGACCTCCTCCACCGCCCCGGTCTCCAGCGCGCGGGTGGCTTTGGTCAAGAGGGCCCTGGCTTCCGCATTCTCCGGATCAAGCCTAAGCGCTTTCTCCAGCTCCACCACGGATTCAGCGAACCTGCCCTTATCGTAATAAGCCTTGGCCTGCGTCAGATACTCCAGGACCAGGGCTTTCTTTTTGTCTTCCGTGCCAAAACTATAGGTCACGCTCACCTGATGCGCCGTCCCCAGATCATCCCGGGAAAGGTAGGCATAATCAAGGGAGAAGTTGCTGACCACGACCCCCACCCCCGAACGCAAATGACCCCTGGCGGAACCCAATCTGAGAGCCAGCAGGTCCTGCAGCCAGTATTCCGTTCCCACATTTAAGGCGGAGGTGCCGTCGGCATAACTGACCAGGTCGGCTGCCAGGTTCAGATCATTGTTGAAAATCCTGCTCCGCAAAGCCGCCCCCGCGCGCATGGATTGCGGCAAGGGAGTATCCTCGGTGACAAATTTCAATGGAGTCCCCACATTCTGGATCGCCGCCCCCAGGCTGAACCGCGGGTTAACATCAAAGAGCACGCCCAGGTCCGCAGCAGTGGAAGAGGCGGAGCGGTTCTCCAGCGATTCGCTGATGGTCTTGAGACAGAGACCGAAAGACAGCCGCTGGTTTATTCTTCTTCCCCAGGAAAAGGTGAGCGCGCTGGACGAGGTTTTGAAGGTGGAGGTCAAAGCCCCGGTAGAATCGTAGCCCTGGATATCGCCCGAATCCAGCAAGGAATAGCTTCCTCCAAAAGTCCCGTTGACGGTGGGAAAGGCAAAATTCAAATACTGATGCTTGATGTCCAGGAACCACTGGTTATACATGTAGGTCAGGTCCGGGAAGTTCATCTTGGCCAGCCCGGCCGGGTTCCAGAAGACCGAGGTTGAATCGTCCGCCAGGGCGACATACGCCTCGCCCATGCCCAGCGCCCTTGCTCCTCCGCCCAGCTTCAGGAATTCCGCGCCGGTCTTTCCCGCCCCCGCCCAGGCCGAAGAGCTGACAATCATCAGGATTGATAATATGACCGCTGCCCTTTTCATGTGGTTATTATGATCTTTCCTTTCCTGGTCCTTTCGGCATCCTTGATTATATAGAGATAAATCCCGCCCGTCAAATCCTCTCCGTCATCGTTCTTCAGGTCCCAGGCCGCCTGGCCGTCGCCGTCGGTTTCGTTGATGGTCCTCACCAAGACACCGCTCGAAGTGCTTATTTCAATGGTGCAGACCGCGGCCAGATCGTTGAAATAGATCTGGGTCACCCCCGGTTCAACCACATACGGGTTGGGGAACGGCTTATCCGGAACAAAGGTCGTTGTCTCACAACCCGAGATCAGCAAACACAATGCCAACAACAGAAAATATTTTTTCATCGGATCACCGCAAACTTTCCGCTTTTCTTGTCATCCGCGCTTGTGATCACAAATAAGTACAGGCCGCTGGCCAGGGACTCTCCCGCTTCATTCTTAACGTCCCAGGTAGCTTGTCCCGCTCCGCCACTGACGCGGATGGTTTTTACCAGATCGCCGGTCAAGGTAAAGACCTTGATGGTGCAGTCCGAAGAGATGTTGGTAAAGGTAAGGGTCGTATGAAAATCAGGCGCGTTAGGTTTATATGGGTTCGGGAAAACGCGGACATCCTTCAGGCTGGAAGTCGGGGTGGCCATTAAAGTGAAAACATAGAACCGCGGAACGGAGGCGCAGACGCAGTGCGCGCTCAGATCAACGCTGGAACCGGGGACCCTTACCCAGAGGCCGTGGGTCTCGTCCAGGCGGTACATGACCAGTCCCCGGGCCTGGATCGGGGGCGAGGTCCCGTCCACGATGCCGTCATTGTTCTCATCGTCATAATACAGGCTCACCGTCACGGTGGCGGAGAAGGGATCGGTAATGCGGACATCATCGATACCGTAGGCGTTAATTTCGGTAAGGCTTGAGGTCAAAGGATAAAAGAATTGATCTCCTTCCGCCAGGACCTTGCTGTTGGCTTGGGTGATCTTTGACGGATCGACCTCTTTGGGAGAGGTGATCGGATCGCGATTGATGTCTATGGAAGCGTCATTGCTGATCGCATCCAGCGCCAGGACGACCCTTGCCTGGCCGTCGCGGCTGTAAAAGATGTTGGATATCTCGCGGTCAAGAATAACGCGGAAGGTCCAGGTCAGGTCAACGGTCAGGTCATTGTAATCATAATCCCTGACCGCGCCGGAAAAAATAACGCGGTAAGTATAACCCTTGCTCAAGCTGGCCGCCGGGGTAAAGGTAAGGATGCGGTTTCGCTCCCAGCTGAAGCTTCCGCTGACCGGCGAATCGATGACGCTGCCCAGATGATCAACGATCGCTTTCATCGAGAAGACGCTCCCGTTAATCGAACCCGTATCCATGTCGCGGTCAAAGGTCACCGTGATCACCGCTTCCGGAGAAACGCCTTCCGCACCCGCCGCCGGGGTGTGGGAAACTATTCCCTCCGCGGTAGCTGGAACCCCGGTGGTGTTGACCGGATCGCTCAGGTCCGATTCGCTGGAAGATTGATGAGCGGCGTCAGAGGGATTGCGCGACTTGGTCTTGAAATAATAATTTGATACCGGCGAAGTAAGGCCGGTGACCGTTTTCGTACCCCAGCTAAAAATGGCCTGCCAGGCGGCCGTATCCCCGAGCGTTCCGTCCGTCTGCACATATTTACCATGCGAAGAAACATAGATGGCATATTCGAGGCCGGAGACCTCATTCGGATGCTTATTGACCTTAACGTCCACGGTCGAGTCGGTGCCGTTGCTTACGGTCGGGATCGAAGGAATATAGGGTTTAACATACCTCTTGGCCGTGTCCGGATTAAGATTTTCATTTTCACCGCTGTTCCCAAAATCGTCCACGGCAGTGCATTTCACCTTATTTACGTAATCATTGCCGTCCAGGGTCGCCCCCACTGCCGTGGCCTGAGGAGACGGGGTCGCGGTATTTACCTCGCCGGCGGTACCGCTGCCGTAGGCGCCGCCGTTGATCGCCACGTAAAAGGTGTTGGTATTGGGATTGGCTTCGGTAAAGGAGCTGAGCAGGGTAACGGTTGATGACCCCGCCAAAGGCTGGGTATAGATATCAGTTGCGGTTAATGTCGCGGGATCAAGGTTATCAACATTAAATCCGAGAGGGGAAACGCCGTAGGCGCTGTCAACCGATCCATCGTTGACCTTGAACCGGAGCTGGACATTCGGGCTTAAGGCATCGTCGATATAGTTCTTTGAGGAATTCCAGATCAAAGTATGAAGGGTCCCACTCAGGTCGGCGGCGGAGCTCAGCCCGGTCTTGGTTCCGGTAATATCCACGTCCAGGATGGGATTCCATCCCGCTCCGTTGACCTGGTAATAAAAACTGTTGCTCACGACCGAGCAGGCATCCTCATCGAAATCCTTTATCCTGAAGGTAATGGTCACATCCCCTAAGCCATCCGTGGCCTGCACCGGAACTACCAGCACGTTCTCAGCAGAGCCGTTGTGCAGGGTGGGTGCACTGTTGCCGGACGAGGCGCCGCTGGAAAGATCGCTTTGAGGGTTGTCGCCATTTGGATTACGGGACTTGGTCTGGAAGACGTAGCTGCTGACAGGAGGGGTCAGGTTAATTACGGTTTTGGTTCCCCAGGCGGCCCGCGTCTGCCAGACCTCGGACGCGCCCAGGCTTCCGTCCGCCTGCACATATTGGCCGGTGGTGCTTTCGTAAATGGCATAACTCAAGGTGTCCGCTTCGCTGGCGTTCTTATTGACGGTCACGTCCACGGTATTGGTCTGCGCGTTATCAACCGTGGGCGCCGCCGGCGTATACGGCTTTACTCCACTCGTGCTCGGGGCCAGGTTCTCGTTGGTGCCGCTGTTGCCGAAATCATCCACATGCACACATCGGACCCTGCTGATGTAGTCATTGCCGTCAAGGGCTTCAGTGGTGGGAACGGCATGGGCGGAGGGAGTGGCGGTATTCGTATCACCAGCACTGCCCGAACCATAGGCCGGGCCGTTGATTGCCACATAAAAGGTGTTGGTATTGGGATGCCTCTCGGTAAAGGAACCAGTGAGAGTAACCGTAGTATCCCCAGCGTCTGGCCGCAGCGTAACCTCGGTCGTCACCAGTTTCGCCGGATTCAGGTCATCAACCGTGAAGTTTTCGCTCGCCGCAGGCGAAGTGCTGTCCAGGGCGCCGTCATTGACCGTGAACCTGATCCGTATATCATCTTGGTCCGTTCCGTTTATTCCCGAGACATCCGCGTGCTTGGTGTTGAAGGTGAAGGAATAAACCGGCCCGGTGAAATCCACGGCGGAAGTATAATTCGATCCGCTGTTATTGGTCCAACCGCTGGAAAGCGACAACGAAGCATCACCGTTGTTCGGCGCGTTCCATACTCCCCCGCCGTCGACCGAATACTGAAAGGTCTTCAAGGTGCAGGAATCAAGGTTCGCGTCTTTAACTCGGAAGTTGATGGTGATGATGCCGTTGCCGTCGGTGGATTGCGTGCACTGCGCGGCGGGGATCACGTTGTCGGACGTATAACCGCCAATGGGGGGAGAGTTGGAAACCGTATAAGTGACCACAGCATAAACCTGAGTGCACCGGGGAGTAGTATCTGTCGTATAAATACCAAAAGCTTGAAGACCATTTACTTCATTAGTTGTCCAAGCAACTCCTGTCTTTGGATTATTGGAATAAGAGTGAGAATAAGGTGAACCAGGATAACTATTGGTCAGGCTAGTCAACGATGCAGCCTCATCAGATATTATTCCGCCAATCAAAAGAGTGGTCCCAAGATCGGCGGGGCCGCCAACCCTCCTTGCGCTAAAATATACAGTCAGATTCTGAATGGTGGCGCCGGCAGGAACACTGAAAACCGGGAAATTAAAAAGATTGCGACCGGTCGAAGTACAATCAATATAACTTCCGTCCCCATCAGCGGTGGCTTCATTGACCTCAACAAAATAGCTCCCGCCGCTTTTGGCCACCCAGGTGCCTGTCGATGAATTATCTCCGGTGGGGCGCCGCGTTTGAGTGGCGGCCAAAGCCGGCGCGGTCGCAAGGAGGACCAAAAGCAAAGCAAATGATAAGACCTTACGCATTTTTTGTTATTCTACACCAGAAAAATAATTAGTCAACTGGATTCGTTTCCCGTGTGACCTTTCGCGCGTGCAGATAGGCGTTGACGGCGGAGACCGCAACCGCAAAAGGGATAATGGCCTGCCAGTGCGCGGCGGAGCCCGAATACATAAAATTCGAGAGCTGGCGGTCGATGAAATATCCCCAGAGGGTGGCAAAGGGCATGGTCTGCCAGAAAACAATGTCGGCCTGCTGGTAGAACTTGGAAGCGGCCTCCAGGGTTTCAGCAAAAACCGCGCCCTGCGCCATCACACAAAACAGCAAGACGATCGCTATGGTTTTAACCATTTCTCCCCTATTCTATCACGACTTGACCGCCCCAGCCAGATATTCGGCCTTGAGGTATTTCTGCAAAGAATAGGTCACAATGATCACCGGAATGGTGATGACCGTGGCATAGGCCGACGCCAAAAAGAACGAGGCGCGGTTTATATAATAGTAAACCACCAGGGGGAGGGTCTTCTTGGCGATCGCAAGATAGACCGCATAGGTGAATTCGTCCCATGACCCGAGGAATCCGAAGATCGCGGCGACCGCAATGCCGGGAAGCGCCAACGGGACCATGATGGTTAAAAGGCTGCGGACCTTGCCGCAGCCGTCCACAAAGGCGGCGTCTTCAAGATCCCGCGGGATGGTTTTAAAGCTGCTCACCAGGATCCAAGTCACGATGGGGAGGATCCTCAAGGCATGAGCCAATGTCAATCCCAGGTCCGTGTCCAGCAGGCCGATGCGGATAAAAGTAATGCTTATGGGCAAAGCGATCTCGATCTCCGGGATCATGCGGGAAAGAAAAATGAAGAGAAGAATGGCGCTGCTTAACTTGAATGGCAGGCGGGAGAGAGCGTAAGCGCCCGGGATCCCCAACAGCAGGGACAAGACAACGCTCATGACCGCAACAGTCAAGCTTTTCCTGAGCGGGGCCCAGATCTGGCCGGCGGAAAGAATCGTGCTCCAATGCTTGAAAGTTATTCCTTCCATTCCCAGTGAAGGATGCTCGCGCAGGATCTCCGCCGGCGGGCTCAGGGAGATCTTGACCATCAGATACACCGGAGCCAGGATAAAGATCACCGCAAAGACCAGCAGGATCAGGAAAACGAATCTCCTCATGCCATGATCTCCCTCTGCTTGACGACTTTCAGATAAACGCCGATCGCGATCAGGATCATGACCATCAGGATCGCGGCCGAGGCGGCCGAAGTGTGGACATTGCCGAACTCACGGTATTCAAAAAAGGAATAGGTCGCCATGACCCGCACGGTCTGCCCGGTCAGGGCCAGCGGCAGCTCAAAGATCCGAAAGGCATCGATGCCGCGGATGATGAGCGCCATGGTGATAAAGGGCTTGAGCAGCGGCAGAAGGATGAATCTGAGCCGTCTCGCGTAGGAAGCGCCGTCGATCTCCGCTGCCTCCAGCACTTCCCGCGGAATGCTTTCCAGCCCCGCCAGCAGGATGAGCATGACCAAAGGGGTAACCTTCCACATATCCGCCACCACCAGAGAAAAGAGGGTCTGGATCCCTCCCCCCATCCAGTTCAAAGGAACTTCGATCATCCCCAGGCGGTAAAGGACCTCGTTCAAGAATCCGTTGGTGTCAAAAAGATAGCGCATGTTGGAAGCCACCACGATGGTAGGGATGCCGAGCGGCAAAAGCATCAACGCCCTGAAAAACTTTCTTCCCCGGAAGCGCTCCAGGAGCAGAAGGGCAAGCCCCAATCCCAGCACAAGCTCAAGCGAAAGCCCGACCACGGTTATAAAAAGAGTATTGAAGACCGCTTCCTTGAACTGGAAGTGGCCGAAAATGTTTTCAAAGCTCGCCAGGGAGGGGAAGGCCCCGCTCCAGGGATCGGAAAATGCCAGGATGGTGGCATGCCCGATGGGAATGAGGGTAAAGCCGAGGAGATAGGCAAGGAGGGGAAAAAGAAATATGATCTCGGTCGAATACCTTCTCATCACATCCGCCGCTTGGCGGCTTCCAGTTGGTCGTGATAATAATCCAGCGTCTCTTCCACCGGTTCGCCGCGGATGACGATCTGGGTGAAAGCGTCGTTCACGTATTTGACATAATCATCCCAGTAGGAAACGTTCTTTCTTAAGACGCCGTATTCCAGCGCCTCGTTGACCGCCTTAAAGCGTTCCCTCATCAACCCCGTCATCTCCTCATACGCGTCCGTGCGGACACTGGGCCAGCCCAGCTTGTTCACGAGCTTGCCCTGCACCTCACGGGACTGGAGGTAGCGGATGAACTTAAGCGCCAACTCCTTTTTCTCCGCTCCCCGGGGGATGCCGAGCACCTCCCCTCCGATGACGTGCGCTTCGCGCACCGGCCCGGAAAAACCGTGATAGGTCTCGATGTCTGTCTTGGCGTATTCCTCCACAATGATGCGGATGCCGAAGGGCCAGTTCTGCATGAGGTAGGCGGAGTCGCGGGCGATATACTCGTTGGAAGTGTCGAACTTGGCCCGGATCGAATCCGCGGAAACAAACGGCCAGAGCTCCTGCAGAAAGGCAAAGGTCTTGACGCAGCCCTCGTCATTCAGGCTGAAGGGATCGCCGCCGGCGGAAACGATCCATTCATAAAGCTGAGTAGCGGTGGGCGCGCCTCCGTATGCCTTGAAAAGGATCTTGCCCTTCCCCTCCTCTTGCTTAAAGACCCTGGCCACTTCCAGAAGATCCTCCCAGTCACGGGGCAAATCCAGCTGGTAATTCTCGAACTTCTCGCGGTTATAATAAACGATCTGAACATTGGGCCGGTAGGGCATGAAATAAAGTTTCCCCTTGAATCTGCAGGCCTCGACCAGGGCGGGGATCACGGTTTCGGGAATTTCTTTCTCATATTCAGAAAGGTCCTCGATCAATCCACGATTGACCAGATAGGCAAGCTGCATGTTATCCTGCGCGAAGAGATCGATCTTGACCCGCCCTGCCTCTACCTGGGCTTCCAGGACCTGGGGAAGATCGGCCGCCTCCATTTGAATGGCTTCGATCTTGACCTTGGCTTCCTTTTCGAAGGGAGGAAAGATCTCCTCCCGCATCACCTTCCACTCCGCCTCCCCCAGCCCCATGACCACCCTCAAGCTGGGTTGACGCGGCCCGCAGCCTGAAAAACATATTGAAAGCAACAAAACAAAAAAGATTAATCTTTTCATATCAATATGCTTCAATTATATAATAAAAGATTGGGCAAGGCGAGAGAAAACGACCCAATTGTGTTTCGCATAAGATATAATCTGTAAATCTATTATTCCGAATCTCTCTGCCGCCATTCTTTTGTATCGCCAAAAGAATGGCGAAAGAAAAGCTCGTTAAGGGCTCCGCCCTTAACAATCCCGAGATGGGGACTCCGTCCCCATGCCCCTGAGGGGATAAGTAAATGAGGTCTCATCTAGTTAACAATTTATCCCTTGATAAACAAAGACCCTCGGAGGCATGGAGGCGGAGCCTCCATCTCGGGGGGTGAGGGGGCGGAGCCCCCTCATGGTTTCTTTTCATCCACTTTTCTTTGCCACCAAAGAAAAGTGGAAAGATAATAAAAAGGAGGAAAGCAAGTTGACAGAATATATCTTATGCGATCTAGGTGAAAATCTAACTATAGTATTTTACCGCTACCGGCTGAAAGTGTATAATTCAGCCATGATCCGACAATACGGGGTAAGCCCGGAAAAACAGAAAGCGTTGGAAGAGCGCTTGAACCGCCTGGGGATTGAAGACCAGGACGTGGTGGAAAAGTTCATCCGCTCCGGCGGTCCCGGAGGGCAAAGGGTCAACAAGACCGCTACCTGCGTCTACTTAAAGCATATCCCCACCGGCATCGAGGTCAAGATGGCGCGCGAGCGCTCCCAGGCCCTGAACCGCTTTCTGGCCTGGAGATTGCTGGCAGAAAAGATCGAGGAAAGGACCCTGCGCATCAAAACTGAAAGGCAGAAGAAAATCGAAAAGATCCGGCGGCAAAAGCGCAAGCGCAGCAAGCGCGCCAAGGAAAAGATCCTGCGGGAGAAAAAGCTAAAAGCGGAGAAGAAAAGATTCAGGAAAATACGCCGGGAAGAGCTGGAATGATCCCTTAGCCGGAGATCTTGTCCACGAACCGGTATTTGAGCGCATCTTTAGCCTCCATGGTAAACCCGTCCAGCTCATCTTCCTTTTCGGCCTTGGCGATCCTTTCGCGGATCGCTTCCGCGCTCAGGTTGGAGTGGCCGTCGAACCTTTTCATGATCATTTTTTCAAAGCGGTTGACCTCTTCGCTGATCTCTTCCACCCTCGAAGCGGGCGCGTGAGCGGGGGCATCCATCAGAATATCCTTGAGCACCACCTCGGTTGACGGATCGATCTCTCGTTTTTCCTTTTTGCCGCCGGCAAGAAGCAAGGCGGATGTCCCTTCGATCGAAGCCCCGCTGCCGGAGGTCATCACATCTCCGCAGTTGGGAAGAGCGTTGATCAAGCGCATCACATCAAAAACACCCATCGCTTCTTCGACAAAGCCCCCCGGGCTGTTCTTGATGGCCAGCCTTACATCCCGTCTAGGATCCAGAGCGATATGCGAAACCAGCCGGGCGATGGTCTTATAGGAAGCCATCGCGTCCAGCATCCCGTCCAGAGTGATGGAGGGCGCTTCCTCGCTTGAGGACTCGATCTTTTCCTTGAGCTCGATCACGGTCTTGCTCGTCCTCTGCAACGGGCTCCGGTAGGAAACGATCTTTAAGCCCCACGGATTAGCGGGCCCATAATAACGCACCGGTTCGATCACTCCGTCCATAAAACCCGCCCGGACCGCTTCCTCAGAATTGAAATAGGCATCCCTTCCGCTGAACTTTCCCCGGATGTCTTCCAGCCGGTTGCCGCTGGCCGAGGCCAGCAAAGCGAACAGTTTTTCAGTAGAAGTCACCAGGCCCTGGGCCGCTTTTTCCATTTCATCGCTTCCCAGAACCATCCTGGAAGAGTAGCGGACCTCATGATACATGAGGATCGTATCCTTGAGGAGATACCGGTAACCCTTGCTGCCGAAAGCCGCCAGGAACGCGGCCATGCTGCTCACCCCCCCGATGGCGATGGTGGAAACCTTGGGTTTAACGGCCTCAATTGCCTCTTTTATCTTCAGACCCGCGTCCACCTCCCCGCCCGGCGAGTCTATCCAGAGGATGATCGGCTTGGCGGGGTCCTGTTCGGCTTTCTTGAGGATATTTTCCCTTACGATCTTGGCCACTTCCGAGGTGATGGTCCCGGCCATGAATATGGTCCGGCCAGGAACAAAGAACTGCTCGGGAAATGGATTTTCCACTTTTAGGTCTTCCGGGGGATCAAAGCAGGCCACCATGCTCTCGATCTTTGGCTTTCTTGCCAGCTCAAGACCACGGTCCAGGAGGGGAAGATCTCTCATCCAGACAATGTTCTTCTTTGATTTTCTTTTCCTCATCGGCAGCGCGATCGGACGGTTCTTGACCAGCGCCTGCATGTTCTTATAGACCAAAACCTTGGGCATGACACACCTCTTCCTTATTATCGGGGCGACGCGGCAAAAATTTCAGATATCCGTCAAAAACTTTGAGCTTTGCCTTGATTTGAGGTATAATAACGGTTTCTATGACGAGAAAAACGATCTGCCTGATCACATTGATTATCTTGTTTCAGAGTTTTGGACTGGCGCTCGACACCCTCACTCTGGATGATTTCATAACCGCCGCCGTCCAGGAAAATCCGCGCTATCAGATCTCGGCCCGGGAATACCTGATCGCTCTGGAGCAAGACAAGAGTGTGCGGTCCCTGGAGGACTGGAACCTGGTTGCCAACGGCATTTTCACGGAATCGTCCGCTTCCTCGGCCAATACTTTCTCGCCGACCTACCAGAAGGTCGCCAGCTATTCCCTCAGCGCCAAAAGATATTTCACCCAGACCGGGACCGAGATCAAGCTTGAACACTCCAACACCCGAATGGAAAGTAAATATCCTCCGATCTCCGTCCCGGGGATGGGGAACATCTCGATCTTTCCGTCTTCCCCATACTATCTCTCCGATCTTTCCCTCTCCATCTCGCAGCCGCTGCTTCGCAACGCCTTTGGCCTCGCCTCCAAGAACGCCTTGAAGATCTCGGATTACTCCCTCAAGCTGGCGGAGATCAAGCTCTCCGAGGACTGGGAAGACTTCATTGCTTTGCTCCGGGAAGAATACCTCACCTGGCAGAAATGCCACCGCAACGTGGAACTCTTCCAGGACAAGGCAAAGACGGTTGAGGACCAGCTCCGCCTGGTCGAAAAACAGAAAAAATACGGGCTTTCCGAGGAACTCGATTTGGTCCAGATAAAACAAAAGCTGCAGGCGTACAAGATCATGCTGGAGCAGGCGTTGCTGGCGTGTGAAAATCAGACGGACAGGATCATCCGCTTGATGGGAAAAAGGGATCTTGAGCTCACTCCTCAAAAATTCACCAAGAACGGTCCGGTCATGAAAGAAAAAGAAGCGGTTTCCTACCTCAATACGCTTTCCAACGTGAAAAAGACGACCGACATCATCGTCTCCATCCAGAAGACGAACCTTGAGACCCGGGAAAACCAGAAGATGATGGAGGTAAACCTCACCCTCAAGACCCGGCCCAACGCCTACACCAACGAATTCAGCGAAAGCTTGAGCCGGATCGGCGACTACAGCGAGAACTCGGTGACCCTCAAAGCCAGCCGCCCCCTCTTCAACCAAAAAGCGGAGGCGCAGGCAGAGGAGGCGGAAAACGAATACCAAAAAGCCCTTAAAGAGCGGGAAAACGTCATGCTCAACTCGGAGATCGGCCTTTCCTCGCTCTACACCAGCCTCAGATATCTGGACAATATGCTGGAATTGAACCAAAGCAACTTCAAGCTGGCAAAAGAGCGCCTGGCCCTGGAAAAGAGAAAATTCGATCAGGGCAGAAGCTCGGTCTTCTTTGTCCTTCAGGCGGAGGATGATGTTCTGATGGCCGAGAATACTACGAACGAGACCCTCTTTGCCCGGGAAAGCGTTATTAACCAGATCCAATCCTTTACCGATCGATATCTGGTCGAATATGAGGACACACTCAAGCTATGAGAACGATCTTTAAATGGTTCATTGAACACCCCAAGCTGGTCAACCTGATGTTGGTGCTGGTCCTGGTAATGGGCTCGCTTTCCTTCCTCAGCCTCAAGCGCAACAGCGTCCCGAATGTCGATTTCAAGATGATGTTCGTCACTACCCTTTATCCCGGAGCCGCTCCCGAAGACGTGGAGATCAACGTCACCATCCCCATTGAAGAAGAGATCCAGAAGGTCGCTGGCATCAAGGAGATGGCTTCCTATTCCGCGGAGAATTTCTCAACCATTTTCGTAGAGATCGACCCCAATGTTAAAAATATCGAGACGGTCAAGCGGGATATCTATAAAGCCGTTGACCGGGTCTCCGGGCTCCCGCTGGAGATCAAAGAAAAACCCTTGGTGACCGAACTGAAATCAGATATCTTCCCGGTTTTTGAGGTCGCCATCAGCGGCAACACCGATATCCCCGAGCTCGAGCTGAGAAAATACGCCAAGACCCTGGAAAAGAATATCCAGCTGCTTCCGGGTGTGGGCGGCACCACCAAGGTCGGCTACCGCAAAAGAGAGATCCATATCGAAGTTGATCCGATCAGGGCCGATCAGAACTATGTCTCACTGGCCGAGGTCATGGGCGCGGTCAGAGCAACCAATATCCGCTTAAGCGGCGGCACGGTTCAGTCCCTGGCGACCAAGAAAAAGGTCATCACCCTGGCCCAGTTCGATAAGCTGATGGACGTTAAGAATGTCATTGTCCGCTCTGTTTTTTCCGGAAAGCGTCTCCTCGTTTCGGATATTGCCCAGATCAAGGACAGCTTCGAGGAAGAGACCAAGCTTATAAGAGCCAACGGTGTTCCCGGCATCAACATTGTGGTCGAAAAAAAAGCGGACGCGGACGCGGTCCGGGTCGCGGACCGGGTCGCCAAATTGCTGGAGGAATACAACCAGGAGCTTCCCCCGGGCATCCAGGCCCAGATCGTCAAAGATTATTCCATCTACGTCAAATCCATGCTGCAGACGGTCATTTCTAACGCCCTCGTCGGTTTTATCCTGGTGATCCTGTGCCTCATGATCTTTTTGGACCGCAGGGTCGCCTTCTGGACCGCCATCGGGATCCCCTTCTCCATCCTGGTCGCCTTCTATTTTATGCCCGTATATGACGTAGCCGTCACCACTCAATCCCTGCTTGCCTTTATCATTGTTTTGGGCATGCTGGTCGACGACGCCATCGTGGTCGCCGAACATATTTTCGCCTACCGGGAAAAAGGCATGGAACCGGTCGAGGCTTCGCTCAAAGGGGTCACCGAGATCTTCTGGCCGGTGACCGCCACCGTGACCACCACCATTGCCGCTTTCCTGCCGATCTTACTCATGGGCGGCATCTGGGGGGATTTTATCCGCGCCATTCCCATCGTCATTACCATCGTCCTGCTGGCTTCACTTTTCGAATCCGCCCTGATCCTTCCCTCGCACCTGGCCCGCACCGCACTCAAGAAGAAAGAAAAGCCCAAGCTCCTGCAATTCCTGGAAAAGATCTACCGCCGGAACCTTTTGCGGGTTCTGCGCCGAAAATATCTGGTTATCGGCGTTTTTGTCGCGATCTTCATTTTTTCGGTCACCGTCCTTCTTCCTATACTGGGATTTGAGATCTTTCCCAGCAGCGATGCGGAAATGCTGATGATCAAGCTTGAAACCCCCAAAGGCACCCCCTTGAGGGAAACGGAAAGAAGGGTCAGCGCCCTTGAACAGATCATCATTGAAACCGTACCGGAAGAGGCCCTGGTCAGTTTTATTTCTACCATCGGCGAAAAAGGCACCGACATGTGGGACAGCGTCAGCGGCATCGCACAGGACCACTGGGCCCGGATCAACGTAAATCTTTCCCCTGTCCAGGAACGCGCCTTATCCTCCTTCCAGATCAAAGACATGCTCGAAGAGAGGTTCAAGGTTTGCAAAGAGAGGGAAAAATTTACCGATATCTCGGTCGTATCCCAGGCGGGCGGCCCGCCCACCGGCCGGCCCATTGACGTCAGCTTTATCGGCAATAACGATGAGGTCAGGACAAGGCTGGGAGACGCCTTTCACAATTATATCCGTCAAAACCCGAATGTCTCTGACATTTTCCGCAACGATGAAAAAGGGCTGCAAGAACTAAATATCAAGCTTGACCACGAACTGATGAATGAGCTGGGCATTACCGCCGCGGATGTGGCGGGCGTGGTCCGGGCGGCCATCAGCGGCAACGTTGTCACCTCCATCCGCAAAAGAGGCGAAGAGGTCGACTTCCGCGTCATGCTGGCGGAAAAATACCGCAATGACCCGTATTTCATCAGAAATCTCACTATCCCCAACCGCATGGGTAAACTCATCAAGCTCGGCAGCTTTATCCGCTTCGAAGAGAAGGCTTCGCCGCTGGCCATCTCCCATGAAGAAAACGACCGCGTCCTGCGCATCACCGCTAATCTTGACACCAAAAAACAGAACGCGCGCGAGTACAATAAGGAGATCAAGGATAAATTCGAGCCGATGGTGGCTCAATACCCGGACATACGGATGAAATTCAGCGGCCTGGAGCAGTACACCACTGAATCCCTGGCCAACTTCTTCAATGCCATGGTCCTGGCCCTGATCGTGATCTATTTGATCCTGGTGGTGCTCTTTAATTCCTTCACTGAACCGCTTATCGTCATGCTGGCCATTCCCTTCGGGCTCATCGGGGTGATCTTTGCCTTCCTCATCCATCGGGAGACCATGAGCTTTCTGGGGCTGATCGGCATCCTGGGCCTGGCCGGGGTGGTGGTCAACAATTCCCTGGTCATGCTTAAGTTCTTGAACAAGAAAGAAGAGGAGATCTGCGGAAACGGGGAGCGGCTCAGCCTGGATCACATCGCGGACGCCGCCATGCTGCGCTTCCGTCCCATCACTTTGACCACCATCACCACGGTCGCCGGACTCCTCCCCTCTCTTTACGGTTTCTTCGGCGGACGCATCGATTTCATCTTTCCTCTCCTCCTGGCCCTGAGCTGGGGCCTGGTCTTTTCTTCCTTCATTACCCTCTTTTTGATCCCCGCCCTCTATATCATTGAAAGGAACTTCAACGTCTGGTTCTCAAAAAGATTCGGCCTGTTCGGTGGGAAGCAAGTCTGCCGCAGCGATATTTGAGTTGACTTCGCCTTCCATCTCCTTTAGAATTTACCCATTCTGGCCCCAAAGATTGGGTGAGCGCAAATTATTCACAAAAAGATCTTGATCTTTACCCTGGTCCTTGCCTCGCTGGGCCTGATCTACGGCTGTTCCGAAACACAGAAGGAAGCGTTCCGAGAGATCTTCCATCTTACTGATCGGAACCCGGAGCTGGGAGCAAGCGCGATAAGCTACGCCGACCCCATCTCCCTTTCCTTCAGCTACCCGGTCAAAAGCGCCCCCATGAACCTGGAAAACCTTTTTACTTCTTACTTTAAATACGGATCAAGCCATACCGCCGGCGCACCGGACCTTTCCGAGGCCGTACTTTCCTGGTCAGACGAATTCAGGACCCTGACCATCTCCGGCATCCAGGGATGGGAAAACCTGAGCCGCGGCGCCGGCCCCAAAGCGGTGGAGATCGAATCCATCCCGGAAGCGGTGACTGATATCTTTGACCATCCCCTCCAGCCCACCACCCTCTGGAAATTCACGCTGGCAGGCATCGGCGGAGTGCAGATCACCACGCCTGAAGCTGATGCCGCGAATGTATCCATATATAATGCCATCTACGCCATTTTCTCTGAGGAGATGGATGCCGCAACCATCAATGCCAGCTCTTTCACCCTGCGCTCTGACGGCGGGCAGGTGACCGGAAGCGTGACCTATGATGCCGTGACCCGCACCGCGGCTTTTATACCCGCCGCAAAATTATCCCACCTCACCCGATACGTTGCCGCCTTTTCCAATGCGGTAAAGGACAAAGATGGAAACACGCTGAACAGCGGCTACTCCTGGTCCTTTACCACCGCCCCGCAGCCGGGGGTGAGCGGCGTGGATCCGGTTAACGGAGCAGATAACATATCGCTGAGCGTGGTGGTGACCGCCACCTTTGAGACCGACATGGACGCTTCCACCCTGAATACCAGCAATTTCACCCTGAGTTCTTCCGGCGGGCCGGTCTCGGGAAGCGTAAGCTATGACACCGGTAGCAGAACCGCAAGCTTTACGCCGGCTTCCTACCTGAACGGAGGAACGACCTACACCGCCAGACTTAATACCTCGGTCCTGGATTCCGCCGGCCAGCCGCTGAGCGAGAGCGATTACACCTGGTTCTTCATGACCGGCTATACTCCGCAGCCTTCGGTCGCGGTCGATTCCATGCAGGCGACCTTTACCTGGTCCCCCATTGCGGGCGCAACTCAGTACAATCTCTACTGGTCAGAGACCCCCGGCGTTACCAAAGATACGGGGTTAAAAGTCAGCAGTGTTACCAGCCCCTACACCCACACCAATCTCACCAACGGCAAAACCTATTACTATGTCATGACCGCGGTGATCGGCGGCATCGAAGGCCCGGATTCCGAGGAGCTTTCCGCCTCGCCCATCACCAAGGGCGCGGCCGACACCAGCTTTGACGGCGACGGCGCGGCGGTGGATGACAACGCCGCAGGCGGCAACGGCGATGACTACGGTTATTCCATGGCGATCGATTCTAACCGGAAGATACTGGTGAGCGGCTACAGCAAGAACAGCGGCGGCAAGAACGCCCTCATAATCTGGAGGTACAATATTAATGGAAGTGGTGACACCGGCTTTGGAACCAGCGGCATAGCCACCGGCGGGGCGACCAACAAGAATTATTACAATTATTCCATGGATCTGGATACTCAGGAAAGGATCCTGACCGCGGGGGATAAGGAAGGAAGCTCGGATATTTTTGTCGTCAGATTTTCTGGGGGCGGAATACTGGACAATGCCTTTGGCATCAGCGGAATTTATACTTATGAAAGCGGGTCGGATGACTATGGATACGCGCTGACCGTTGATGACTCTGATCGAGCCATATTCGCCGGCACCACGGGTTCGGTCTTAAAAGTCGGCAGATTGACTGCCAGCGGAACGCTGGACGCCACTTTTGGCGCCGGTGGCATTGCAAGCTATTCCGATGACAATCCCGGCCTGGGCGGATACAGGTGCATAACCCTTGATTCATCCGGCAGGATCCTGGTCACCGGCTCTACCCAACCCTCCGGCAACAATGACATGACCATCTGGAGATATGCTTCAGGCGGGACTCTTGATTCAAGCTTCGGCAGCGGCGGGGTCGTGGTCTTTCCAGGCTCGAGCAATAATGATATGGGCTACGCCGTCACCACCGATCCTTCCGGGAAGATCCTGGTGGCCGGCTATATCACTCATTCCAGCGGGGACACCGACATGGCGGTCTGGAGATATAATTCGGATGGATCGCCGGACACGACTTTCGGCGGAGGCGCCGGCTATATTACCCACGATGGAGCCAGCGGAACGAGCCGCCAGGATGATTATGCCTATTCCCTGGCATTTGACCTGCTGGGCAAGATCGTGGTCGCCGGATCAAGTAAAGATACGCACCAGAACATGGTGGTATGGAGATTGAACGGCGACGGCTCACTTGATACTACCTTTAACAGCGTTGGATATATAAAGAATTACTTTAATGCCGGCCAGAAGAGCGAAGGATATGACCTTTCGCTGGATAACTACGGGAGGATCGTGGTCTGCGGTTTCAATTATAATGCGGCCGGGACCGGCAACAATGATATGGTGATCTGGCGGATCAAATAGCCCTATTTGAGCTCCCGCTCGAATTCCTTCATCTGAAAACTGAAGATCGAGGCCCGGCTGGCCCTGTCAACAAGGAAGACCACCTTCATCTGTCCGTTATCCCAGATATAGCGGTCATATTTGTTCTTCCAAACATCTTTTGAATTATAGTTCCCATAAGAATCCAATAGGCTTTTAAGCTTGGATCCCGGATCGAGCCTGAAACATTTCTCCGTGACGCCCGTGAATTTATATTGATAGAAATCAAAGGTGAGATAGCGCGGGGTCTGCAAGGTTTCGTTTCCCATGTACTCCAGCCGGATCTCCCTTCTTCCTTCCGTTACCCGGGTGCCGTCTTCCAGCAATCTCCAGTATTCTCCCTTCGCCGTCCTGCTTTTGGGCCTGGGGTCATACTTGCGCAGTATGAACGGCTTGGCATACGCAAAGCTGGTCATGAATTTGATGCCATGGGTTTCCCGGGGAAGCCGAACATGAGCCGCAGGCTCCTCCGGCGCCGGAGCGGGCGCCGGCGGCAGGGTCGGCAGTACAGTCGGCAGGGTCGGTATGGTCGTCGCTGGCCGGGGTTTGCCGAAGATCTTATCAAGGGTAGCTACCACCAGCGGCTTCTGGTACTGGACCAGAAGTGCCGAGCCCATGAAAAGAATGATCAACAGCATAAGCAGCAGTTCGATCTTATCCGTGCCGCGCCGCTCCTTGCTCGGCTTTTCTGGTTTTGCTTTCTCCGCTTCCATGCGCGCCTATTTTAGCATACTTCTACGCCAGATTCGACTCTTCTTTGCTGAGTGTCCAGCCCGCTTCGCCCTTTCTTAGGCTGGCAACCTTGCCCGGTTGAAATGCGACCACTTCCTTCTTCTCAGATCCGCTGACCAGGAACGCGGCAAGCTTGGCTAAAAACGGAAGGTGGCCGGCGATCAGAATATTCCTCGGGTGCATAGCGATGACGTCCGCCACCGGCGAGACCGGATCATTGGGATTCAGAAATTTTTTCTCGATGGATTCTCTGATTCCCAGGGTTTCCGTAATGATGTCCGCGGTCTGGCGGGCGCGGAGCTTCTGGCTGTGCCAAACCTCATCAATCTTAACGTTTTGCCCTTTCAGGAAGGCAGCTGTCGCGGAAACGACCTCCCGCCCCTTCGGCGTGAGGGGCCGGTTGGGATCTGCACTCTCCTCCATGGCCTCACCATGCTGGACCAGATAAAGCTCCATTCCTTACCCCTCCTTTGTTATTCTCTTAAGCACTTCCAGGATCTTCACCATCCCCATCGTATCCATCTCGCAATAATCTTCCAGCGCCTTGCGCACGCGCGCACTCTCCTGATCGCTGACCTTATTGCCGAAGGTCACGCGATAGTATTCCGCCGAAGCCGTCCCCCCCTCCGCGATCCCCATTCCTTCATAGCTTTCACCCGTTATGGCGGGCAGGACGGCTTTCAAGGAAGCGCTCCCCGCCTGCGCCGGATGATAATAGTTGAACTTCTGGAACGGCTCCAGCAGATCCAGGAACCGATCAGACAGGCTTTTTACCCAATCACGATACTCTGGATTGGCCTCAGCCGCCTTCCTCAGACAAAGCTTCTCAAAGCTGGCACTATAAGCCACGATCGATCCCTCCTGCCCGATAAGCTCCTTCAATTGTCTCAGGATCTCCGGGCGGGGATCGCTTTTCCCCGGCGCCAGATAGGAGTGATGGATCGGTTGAGCCCCCTCCCCTGCCACAACATTCAGAGAGTACTGGAAAGGGATCGGCTCGTGCGGCCGGGTCAGATCGTAAACCGGGATGGCCGGCCGGATGGTTTCAAAATCAAGGAAATAAAGAGGATATCGAGCCCCCTCAAGGAACTCGCGCAGCGCTTCCCGGTCAATGTACGCCTCTTTCAAACGATGCGCCTCCACCTGGATCACCTGCTTGTAATTAAGCTTGTAATCATCCGGGATCTCGGTCAGTTTATCGACCCCTTCTTCCAGCAGCTCAAAACTGCGCTTGCCTCCGCTGTAGAGCAGAAAAATGTTGTCTTGGTCCGGCAAAAAGCTCCAACAGATATCCTGCAAAGGGCAGTCGCGCGGGGATCGGCAGTGCGGACCGATCTTTATCTCGGGCATATCCTTTCCGGCAACGACCTTGAGAAGGGTATCGACTGCGCTCCCTATTTTCCGCATCAGGATCCGGCTCTGCCGGGTGATGTCTTCCTTCAAAAAGAATTTCTCGGGCTCAATCTTTCCCCGGCGAACATAATCTCCGTTCACGTACATCACGCAGCATTTATCGATCTTTACACCCGCTCCTTCATAAACATACATTTGAAAAGCGGCATCGTGTAAATGCTCCTCCTTGACGCCGGTGGAACTTTTGACCTCGATCAGGTCCCAATAGTCATTTTCCACAGGCGCCAGAATGTCCGCCAGGGCATAGGCGCGCTGGTGAACAAAACCCGCCTCAAACAACGTTTTGCGCAGCTTCAACTTCTCGATCGATCTCTCATGCTGCTTTTGCGGATCCCACAGCCGCTCCACCAGGACGCCGTCCGGATAAAGCTCCTGCGCCAGTTTGCCTACCTTTTTTCCCTCATCAAAAGCGAGCTGGATCACCGGCTCAGGAGGAGGGATGTCCTTTTTGCGGTTATACTCATACCACAGAAGCTTGGGGCACTGCAGCCCGCGCAGGTACTTGCTCTTGGATAAAAAGGCGGCTGGTCTAGACGGTTGCAGCAAGGTAGGCTAGATAGAAAATATAAAGGCTGACCGCAATGAAAACGAAGCCGGAGATCCGGCGCGCGCCCATCACGAATTCATCAACGTCCAGGACCTTCCGGTGGGCGACCCTTGAGATCCCGGCCATCCAATGCGGAAGAAACACATAAAGTACGCCAAAAAAGAGAAAAATGATCCAGAAGGGATGCAGCACCGCCCCCGTCCGGGGGAAGCGGCAGGCAATATAGAACAACCAACCAGACAACAAAATCCCGCAAATGCCAAACCAGAGCTTAAAGGACGCAACCTTCCGGTCAAGGTCCACGAAAATCTTATCGCAGATCGAGCACAATCCCTTGAACGGCTCCGGAGCGAAAAGCAGGATCAACCCCAGGATCAGCTCCGCTGCCGCGACCGCGATCAAATATATCATGTCTTATCCTCCTTCTTAAATTATAACACGGGCTTTATCTTCTGCTAAGTATAAACGAGGCGTGAAAGATATAGACGCTCATGACCAAGAGAATGGTGCCGGCGATGCGGCAGGCGCCCATTATATATTTATCCGTGGGCAACACGTTCCGGTTCGTGACTTCCGATATCCGGACCAGCCAATCGGGAAGGAATAGATAAAGGAGCCCGAAGGTCAGAACGATGATCCAGACAGGATGGAGCATGAGCGCGATCGGGGGGTATTTTAGCGCCATATAGAAGAACCATCCCGCCACCAGGATCAGAACAATGCCAACGGAGGTCTTGTAAGGCTCAAGTTTCTCGTCCAGGTTGAAAAGCACCCGGTCGCATACCAGGCAGATGCTCTGAAAGAAAGAGGGGGTAAAGAGCAGGATTGCCCCGAAGACCAAAGCGATCATACCCGCAACGATCAAATAGTCCACGCTTTCTCCTCTCAATCGCAGACAAATTATACTACTCGGGCCTATTAAGTCAACAACGCATTGCGGCCTAAAGGGATTTCATGATGGGAAAGGCGACATTGAAAAGCAACAAAAGGGCGATCGAAACGACCGAATAATAGAGAAACAACACCAATCCCACCGCCATCACGTCCAGCAGAACAGCCATCGGGCTTCGTTCCTTCTTTTCTGCGAACATCACTCTTCTCATGGTATCCACGATCAAAAAAAGGCAGATCCCGAAAATAAATAATACCAGAGCGCTCCATCTTAAAAGGCTGAACAACCTCCCCAGACTGATCCCCTGGCCGGAAGAGTATAACCTCTGGATCAAGAATATTTCCTGGTCAATATTCTTCAGGATCGAATAAAAAAGGATGATCGGCGGCGAGAGGAGCTTACCTAACGCGATCGATAATGTGTCCAGGATCCCTTTCATCCTAGATCAATTCTCAATCAGACCGCTCGATTCCAAAATAATATAAGGGGTCCCAAGCCCGCTTTCCAGCCCTTCGTACCTGACATAATCATGGGGAGGATCGATCTTATACCAGAAATAGGTCTTGGGGACAAAAGCGCCGAAGACGTTCAAGAGGCCCAAATCCGGGATCATCTGCAGCTTATGGCATTCAATCTCTTTGCCGGCGACCTTGATCTTGTCTGTTCCCCGGTACTTCACCGTGATCTTGTAAAGGGTGGGCTCATTGGTCAGGAGATGGAACTCGACATCCCGTTTTTCATCAAAGGAATAATTCTGCAATGCGGTGCCCAAGAGTTCCTTATCGATCAGGTCATCTGCCAGATCGAAGCGTTTCTCGTCGCCGTTGATCCGGCAGATCGCTTTCTTTGCCTCAGGGTCGTATATTTTGGTGATGGTCTGGAGCGTTTTCCCCTCGCGATCCTTGTAGACCAGCTTGGTCTGATAAGGAATGGCCCTACCGTCCTGGTAAAGGTAATATGCCTCGGAAACCCAGCTTTTGTATTTTTTGTCCTTACCGTAGATACCGGCGCCTTCTTCCCTGATGTAGAGATAAGGATCGCCTTCATGCTTGATCTTTTGGATCTCGATCACGCTCTGCCACAGATCTTCGCCGCTGGCCTTATCCCTGGCCTCCAATCCTTCCCTCCCGCGCCGCATGCGCTCGATCTGAAAAACCTCGGCGGACGAAATACTCGAGAAGAAGAAACAAATGAGCAGAAGACAGAAAAAGATTCTTTTCATGACTACCCCCTTGAACATAATGGATCTTGACCCAGATTATACCTTTTCAGGGGGATTAATTCAAATGCAAAAAAGTTATGGCTTTGGTCTGCCCATGAGGAGGCCGCCTAACTGAGGGTGAGCCACGGGGTCGATCCCTCTGACAAAAACGTTGCTTACCACCCTTTGCCCCTTGGCATCATGATACCAGAAAATCCCATGGCCCAAGAGCTGATGGACGAATTTTTTTGACACGATCTCGCTGATTTTTTCATCCAAAAGGTCCACCCCCAACCCAAATTTTTCATTTATGGCATCCACCACTGCCCTGGCCTCTCCCATATTGATATTTGTCAAAACCCCGTTGCGATTCGTTATCGCCCAGAGACTGCGGCCGACGATCTCTTCCAGTTTTATTTCCTGCTCCTCCAACTTGGCGACCTCAATCCCGATCACGATCTCCCAGGTCGTCTGTCCAATCTCCTCCGCCACCGTTTTCCCAAGATTCTCAAGGGGGAAAGAAAATCCTTTAACCCGGGAATTTAATTTTTCGATCCTGGGTAAAGGAGTCCACAATATCTCCTCGGTTTTTAAGGAACGGAGGGCATTCACCCGGGCAGACAGCGCTTCGATGGCTGACAAAGGCTGCTCCAAGGCCTCCACCACCCTTAAAAGGTTCCCCTCACCGGTCATGATGCAGTAAGGCAGGCGTCTTTCCGCATTGGACGGGACCCGTATCAATTGTCTGCGTATGGATAATTCAGGGATTGAACTCAGCTGATGCGACCCTTTTTGAACATCGATCTCAATCGCTGCTCTTTTGATCTCCGCTAGGGATTTGCCGATGACTTGTACCGCTTTGAAGGGATTACCTAAGGGGGTTGAAACCCTGCAGGGAACTCGCTTGCCACGATTTACAATCTTCCTTGCCAACTGTTCTCGCAGCGTGATCTGAGGCCTGGTCAATCCAGTTGATCCTGCCATTTTCTTTGTTCCTCCTGGGAATCTAAAACTCCCACATATATTATCGACATTTTTTGTTAAAAATTTCAGAGGAACGTCAAATACGTCAGATTTTTTTAGGGGACGAAGATCGGGGGTAAACTGCGCTTGTGCTCGGTCTCTTTCATCTTCTGTTTGACCTTGGTGACCAGCTTCTGGTCCAGACCGGCGAGCTTGTTCGTGCCCATTCCAGCGATAATCTTATCCAGCACCGCATAAGTGATCCCCATCTCTTCCTCGTCGGTCTGACCGTGCCAGAGGCCTGCCGTGGGTTTTTTGTCGATGATCTTATCAGGGATCCCCAGTTCTTTCGCCAGCTTCTTAACTTCTGATTTCAGCAATCCCCCCAGCGGAAAAATGTCCACCCCTGCATCCCCATATTTGGTAAAATAGCCCATGACCGCCTCGGACCGGTTGCCCGTTCCCACCACTAGGTAATTCATCTTATTGGCATGATAATACAAAGCGATCATGCGCAGCCGCGGCTTGAGGTTGGCGATCGGCAGGTTCATCTCTTTGCCGTCGTAAGGTTTTCCTTCCAGCTGCACATAGAGCTGGCTGCAGGCCGGCCCCAGGTCAATGAGCTTGGTCGGAACGGCAAATTTCTCGGCCACTTCCCGGGCGTCCCTTAGATCCTCTTCATGACTGAAGCACGGCATCAACAACCCCAGGGAACTTTTGGGGAAAGCTTTCACGCACAAAGCGCCCGCTACCGAGGAGTCCAGCCCCCCCGAAAGGCCAAAGACGCATCCCTTTGCCCCTGCCCCCTCGACCTGCTTTTTTATCCAGGCAACTGATTTATCGATCATGCCACGTCCCTCAAAGAATGATTATAATTCCAATCCCGCCCATTTGCAACAAAGGTCTTATTCCGCACGCACGATCTCGCCCAGCAGGCCAAATTCCTCCCCCCCGATATGCATGAGGGGAAGGGCCTCTTTCAGCTGATACTTGCCTCCCTTGAAAAATCGGCCGTCAACTAAGGCTTCCAAGATCCTGCCGATGATCAAAAGATGGTCCCCTGCCTCCTGTTTTTTAAAAAGCTCGCACTCGAACTGAGCCAGGCATTCCTTGATCCGCGGCGGCTTCACTTTGGCGGATTTCTCCTCCGTCAACTTCGCTTTTTCGATCTCGCTCACGCCGTAGGGGAAGTGCTCGCGGCAGGTCCAGAGCTTCTTCAGAATATGTTTGCCCGGGATATTGACCACGAATTCTTTCGTCTTTAAGATATTCTTTACCGTATCGTGGTCCGGATCGGAAGCGAACGCGATCAATGGCGGATCGATGGAGACCGGCATACAGAAGCTGAAGGGGGCGGCGTTCGAATCCCCCCGGGGGCTCAGGGTGGAAACCAGGATCACCGGGCGCGGGACCAAGATCTTATACCATTTACTCGGATCCAGTCTCATCTTCTTCCTCCTCCTTTTCTTTTCGCTCCTTGATTATCTGGTCAAAGATCGGCTGGAAGTCCCCGAATGCCTTATAGAGCACGACAAAATTGGGCTTGAGGTCCTGGGCCGCCTGGAAGATCCGGTCCGCATCCTGCGAAGAGAGCGCCGCCGCAAAGATCGCCAGCACCCTTTCTTCTTCTTTGACCCTTTTCCGGACGGCATCCACCTTTTCCGGGTCAAAGCCGAAAAGCTCAGGGTTGATTTCAGTTCTGCTGACCTTGGACCAGCTTTTCTGGGCCTGCCGGAACCATCCGCGCAGTCTTTCCAGGTCCCTGTCGGAGAGCCGATCCTTGCCCCTTAAAGACAAGATGATCTGCTCCATGGCGTGGTGGAATTCATTCATCCCATCCAGGTAGTAGGCCAGGCCGTTGCGGTGCCGGAGGTCCCGCAGCACCTCCCGCACCACCTCCAGCTGCTCGTGCGCTTCTTCCAGTTTATTCTCCATGATCATCGCTTCCGCCGTGACCAGCAGCCCCTCTACCACATCCAAGTCCTCTTTCCAGAACTTGTCAGTGATATTCATTCCATACTTGATCTCCAGCCCGTAATATCTTTTATAAAACCTTTCCCACTCCCGTTTCAATCTTCCCATTGCGATCTCGGATTCTCTTTGTTTCTGCAGGTTGGTAAAGAGGAGGGACGGAATGTAAACGCGGTCAAACTCCGCCATGGATTTTAGGATGTCTTCCTGAGGGGGCTCTTTGCCACACCCGATTAGAACCAGGGCAAGTGACAAGCAGATGATCTTGGCGCAGAAGGACCGCACGTAGAAGATTATACCCCTAAGTTGTAGAAAAATGAAGCGCTATCGGGATGCCTTTTTTAATACCAGGGTCGTCAGCCAGAAAACCCCTAGGATCAGCAAGATCCCCAGGATTCCGGCAGCCGAGGTTGAGATCCCCGGATTCGATATGAAAGGAACGGTGTAATCGGTCATGACCGAGCTTCGTTCCACGCCGCTTTCAATGAACCCCAGGCTTTCAGCCACTTTTTCCAGGCCGTCCGGGTTCGCGGAGGCAAAAAAGGCCGCCAGGATCGCGATCAGGATCGAAAGCAAAATGATGTTTTTCATCTTTCGGCCTCCCCTCCCGGGACAAGCTTCCTGAAAGTCTTGACCAGGACGACCGTGATCAAGGCTTCGGCCACTCCGATCACAGAGTGCACCTTGAGCATGGCGAGCATGACCGTCCCCAGAGCAAAGGTGCCGGAAAGACCGATCTCAAGCGAGGCTGCGGACGCGGCCAGCATTACCGAACACCAGGCAGCCAGAGCGATGCTCAACCATTCCGTCAGGTGCTTTCTCAACCCGGCGTAAATATAAAAACCGGTCAAAGCCCCCAGGCCGGCCATGTTTATCACGTTCGCTCCCAGGGCGACCAATCCTCCGTCCGCAAAGAAAAGGGACTGGATGATGACTACTGCGGCCAGAGCGATGGTCCCGGCGAAAGGGCCAAGGAGGACGACCGCCAAAACCCCGCCGATGAGATGGCCGGACGTCCCTTTATCGACAGGAAAATTGAACATCTGCGCGGCAAAGACCAGCGCCGCCACCATTCCCATCAGATAGAGCTTTTGCTCCCCAAATTTGGTGAGCATCCGATGGCTCTTTCCGGCTAGGCTTTTTATCCCCTTACCCACGCCCGCCAGCGCCGGCTGCGGAGCAAGCGCGGTCAGCGCCTCTCTCACCTTCGCCAGACAATAACCCAGAACCGCCACCGCCGCCCCCATCAAACCATAAGAGATCTTTGGATCGATGAATCCATCCGGTATGTGCATTACTTTAACTCCTTTCCGGTGGAAGACATGGCGAGCTTGCCATGCTTTACTCCCTTGGTGCTGATCAACCGCTCGGCAATGGACCTGACTTCGCCGCTTTTGCCCCTGACCACCAGGACTTCCAGGCAATTATGCGCGTCAAGATGAATGTGGGTCGAAGACACGATGTTCTTATAATGATTATGCTGAAGGTCGGTCAGTTTGTCAGAAAGGTCATGAACGTGGTGATTGTAAACCAGAGTGACGATCCCTACCACATCTCCCTTCACCCTCTCCCATTCTTTCTCTACCAGATGCTCCCGAACCAGGTCCCTGACCGCTTCGGAACGGTTGGAATATCCCTTCTTATAAATGACCCGGTCAAACTTTTCCAGCAAAACCGGATCCATTGAAATGCCGAATCGAGTTACCTGTGATTCTGTCATAGTGGCACCAATGCCAGGAAAGTAACACAAAGGCCTGGGCTTGTCAACCCCTAATATAGAAGCGGATCAGCGGTAGACCGCGATCTTGAACTTTTCCAGGATGCGGTTCTCGTCGCGGTCGATGATGATCCCGCTGTAGATCCCGTTGGAGATATTCATGCCCGCATCCGTTTTGCCGTCCCACTTTACGGTGTTAATCCCCTTCTTGCCTCCCTCTTCTCCCATATAAAACCTTTTTCGCAGGACGGTCGAGCCATCCACGCCAAAGACCGCGATCTCTATGTTCGACTGCATACTCAATTCATACTGGATGCTCAGCTCACTATGGATGCCGGGGCTGAAGGGGCTGGGGTAAACCACGGGTCTGCCCAGCACCTGGGTGGGAAGGGTGACCACCCGGGCAAAAACCTCCTGCCTGATCATCATCCCGAACGCATTTTCGGCCTCGAACATGAACACATGCTCGCCAAAGGCCAGTTTTTTCACCGTCGGGATCTTCAAGAGGTACATAACATATTCCACGTCAAAACTGGAGCTCTCTTGGCGGGGTTTGACCACAACCAAGCTGAAATCGTCTTTGACCGCGCGGTACTCGGTCTCGTCAATGAGCAAGCGCCCCCTCTGCCAGACCACGCCGGAAGGCGTATTAAAATCGATCTTGATGGTGGGGGCGTCTGCGATCATCATGGGTTCTTCTTTTGAATACACCCCGGTTTCGTAAAAGCGGTCGTCAATGGAAATATTCAAGGAGGGAGGGGTGATTTCCCAGCTTTCCACGGCAGCGATCAAACCAGCCTTATCATACACCCGAAAATCATCAAGCAGATACGCTCCGCTCAACCGGATGGATTCAATATTCTTAAAGATCAGCCCCAAAGTGTTGTACAGATCCTCGTAAAGGTCGCGGCGCACCCTTTTGATCTTTTCGCTGGCGTATTTTCCCCCGAGCTTGATCAAAGCGCTTCTCTGCGTCTTGTTCACTTCCGCCCTCCCTTCCCTCGGAACATACTTCAGAACACATTCCTGATCCAGCGAATCCTTGACCCTGACCTCCAGCTCGTATCCCGGGATAGCCGCGATGTCCATCTCAAGATAATGATTGGAAGGAAGATATTCTCTGCCCAGCAGGTATTGCTCCTCTTTTTTCATGTCCGCCCATCCCCGGGGAAGGGCCTCCAGGGATGGCGCCTCCAAAACCCTGACGATCACGCTCCGGGAAAAACTCTCCGCTGTCGGCCCCTCAGCCATGAATTCAAACCGGTAGGTCCCGACCTGCTCGGGAAGCGGTCGCCAGAAAAAGACCCCGCTCTTGATATCGAAAAAACTCGGCGCATCCGCGGGCAACCCCTTCATGGAATAAGAAAATTTTTCCTCCTTTTCCGGCGGCAGACCCTTAAGCTTCACGTTAAAGGCAGCGCAATTCAATCCGTTCCCGAACACTTCGATCGTGCTCGGAGCATAGAGAAAAGGCGCTTCCGCCTGTGCATAAGAATTTGAAAGAATCAAAGCGATAAGAACAAGGAAGAACGATTTCATGCTTCCGCTCTTTCCGGGACCAAGATAACGAGCAGGACCGCCGCAATTATGGCGACTACCGCGCCGTAAGAAAACGCGATCGCCGCGCCGGTAACCTTGCCGAAAATATCCCAGAGGAGACCGGCAACAAAAGAAGCGGGAAGGTCCAGGGCCCCGATCACCATATGATAGATCCCGTAAGCCGTGCCGCGGACTTCGGCAGAGACCATCTCCGGCACCATGGCGCGGGGGATGGTGTCCACGATCGCCACCGCCAGTCCAAACACCACGAAGAGGGCCCAGGCGTGCCAACTGCTGCTGGCAAAGGCGAATCCCAAACACATCAGCCCGAACAGGAAATAGCCCATGGAGAGCAGTTTCTTCTTTCCAAAGCGGTCCGCCAGCTGTCCGGCCGGCATGGCAAAACCGGCATAAACCAGATTATAGACCAGGTAGATGATGGGAATGAGGGGAACTGCCACTCCCAAATCCGCCGCCCGCAGGATGAAAAGCGCGTAGCTGAAGTGCACCAGCTCAAACACCGCGACCACCGCCAAAAAGCGGACAAAGTGTTTGGGCAGAGCGGCCCGGAGCGAAAAGAGCTTGCTTTTGGCTTCTGTGAATTTGGGTTCCTTGACGAAAAAGATCAGGGTCAGAACCGACATGATCCCCGGAATGAGCGCGATCCAGAAGATCGTCCGGTATTGGAACACGGTCTCCATCTGGAGATAGCGTGTGAAGATAAAGAGAAAAAACGAAGCCAGGAGGGTTCCGACCACCGCCCCCATAGTATCCATCATACGATGAAAACCAAAAAACCTGCCGCGCTCATGGGGCTCGACGGATTCTGCCAGGAGCGCGTCGCGGGGCGAGGTGCGGATCCCCTTCCCCACCCGGTCCAGAAAACGGACCGCCAAAACCTGCCCCCAGTTATTGGCAATGGCAATGAAGGGCTTGGTAACGGTCGAAAAGGAGTATCCAATGATCACCAGCAATTTTCTTTTCTGGATCCGGTCGGAGATCCAGCCGGAAAAGGTCTTGAGCGTGCTGGCGGTAAATTCAGCCACGCCTTCGATCAGGCCGATGACCGCCTTGCCCGCCCCCAGCGCAGTCAGGAAGAGGGGCAGAAGCGAAAGGATCATTTCGGAGGATACATCCGTCAGGAAACTGGTAAAACTCAGCGCCAGGATATTCTTCCTTAATTTCATTTTTTCTTCTAGGTCGTTCATTTTGTTACCGGGAAGGTAGTATATGCCGCCGGCATGATATAGGTTTCCCGCTTGCCCCCCAACCATTTTCTCGCCAGGGCGTACGCTTCCTCAAAACTGTCCGCGGGCGTGATCTTCATAGCCTTAACGATCTCCTTGGGAAGCTTCGATACCCAAATGATCTTAAATCTCTCCGCCTTGTGAAAAGTGGCGAAAACAGTGTGACCGGGAATAGTGAAATTGCGGTTCAGCTCCTCATGGATCTTTTTGCCTGACCCCAGGCGAATATATTTTTCATACACTTCAGAAGGAAACCCATCAGGAGATTCGGCCAGAAGGATCATCGCTCCTCCATCTTTCAATGCAAAATGCGCGTTTTCCATCGCCTTATGGGACTGGACATAATTGATGTCCATCCCGCCCCCGCCGGAAGCGGCAATCACCAGATCGGCCTTCTTTTTGACCCGGACCATGGCGTATTCATTGATGAACTGACAGCCCGCCCGATGGGCGGCGATCAGATCGCCCGCGAACACCCCGCAGAGCTCTTTGTCCTCGTTAAGGACGGTGTTCAGAATAAAATCCGGCTTGAGCATTTTTGCCGCTTCTTCCATATCCAGGGAAAGGGGGTTATCGTCCAGCGCCGCGGTTGTGCTCCGGGAATCCATAGAGAGGCGATGATTGGCCTGGATGGTCTCAAATCCGGAGATCCCGGGGAGGACCGCCTTTCTGCCTCCGCCGAATCCCGCAAAATAATGGTAAGTGATACTACCGGTCAAAATTTTCCGATCAGCTTCATAAACCATCTTGTTCATTTTTACCGGGGTCCCACGTGAAGTTTTCCCCAGATTGACCAGGTTCGATTCATCTTTACAGTCATGATCGAGCATTTTGATCCGCTTCGCGATCTCTTTTCCCACAATCTGTTGTTGTTTCTCAGGAGTGTGCAAAGGATGCGTCCCGTTAGCAAAAACGATGAATATGTCCTGATCAGGAATGCCGAGCTCATTCAGGTGATCGATCAGGACCGGCAAGAAAAGATCCGCTTTGGTCGCCCGGGTGTAATCCGACACGATCAGCGCGATCTTCTCGCCCTTTTTTACGATCCTGGAAAGCGGAGGCGAACCGATCGGATCCTGAAAGGCAGACCAGATTGTGTCTCTAGGAGAAGGAAGCGGTTCCATGTGCCTCCCGGAGAGCACGGAGATTATGTCATCTTCGGGAACGCTCACTTTAACGGTTCCGGAACCGTATTTGAGGGGGATTTCTTTCATCAAAAATACATTTTACACTTATGAGCGGCGATAATCAACTTGAAGGGAGAGGCAAAATCAGGTATAATAAAATAAACGGACTGGAGAGCCGTCAAAGCTGGGAGATCCCTGAGAAGGCAATCTGATCCAGCGGGTCACGAACAATCCAGTCCGTTTATTTATCGAAAAGTTTTGGGTAAAATTTCAGTTAGCCGGCAACTTTGTAGACCACGTCGTGCTCGCGGACATGCTCTTTGACCTTGATCCCGACCTGATCGCCCTTTTTGGCTTCCGTGACATCCTTATGCTCGATCTGCATGGATTCCACGCTCTCTTCGAAATCAGAAGTGTGGCCCTTGATATGAATTTTGTCACCAACCTTTAGATCGCCATCTGTGAGGTTAATAATGCCCACGCTTACCTTGCTGAAAAAGTGGGTTATAACGCCGATTTTTACTTCTTCCGCCATATTTCACCTCCTTGGCCGCAATTCTAACTCAATTGACTGGAAAGTCAAGCTATGATAAACTCTCTTGCGTAATGCGGGAGTAGCTCAGTTGGTAGAGCACGACCTTGCCAAGGTCGGGGTCGAGGGTTCGAGCCCCTTCTCCCGCTTTTTTTACGGGGTGTAGCTTAGCTTGGTAGAGCGCCTGCTTTGGGAGCAGGAGGTCGCTGGTTCAAATCCAGTCACCCCGAAGTCGGGCGCCCATAGCTCAATGGATAGAGCAACAGATTTCTAATCTGTAGGCTGCAGGTTCGAGTCCTGCTGGGCGCGAACCATGGGCGAGTGGCGGAACTGGCAGACGCGCCAGATTTAGGATCTGGTGGTTTATCCGTGGAGGTTCAAATCCTCTCTCGCCCATGCTAAAATCAAATCGCGAGCGGGAGTAGCTCAGTTGGTAGAGCGTCACCCTTCCAAGGTGAGGGTCGAGGGTTCGAGTCCCTTCTCCCGCTCTTGTCCCGAGCGAGCGCAGCGAGTCGAGGGACTTTTTAGGGTCATATCTCTTCGATATTCTTCCAGACCTTCTCCGAATAAACCTTGAACTCCTCGAGATCTTTTCCCTTGAGCGGATTTCTTCTGGGCTGGTTGAATTGGAGGGGGTTCATGGCCACATTCCTCAAGCGTATCTCATAGTGGCAGTGCGGTCCGGTGGATCGCCCGGTGCTTCCAACGCTGGCAATGGTCTGCCCCTGCCTGACCTTTTGCCCCGGCTTGGCCAGGATCCGCGAACAGTGGCCGTAATAAGTCGAATAGCCGTTGGCGTGCCGCACGATCACAAGTTTGCCGTAGGGACCGTTCCACCCCGTAAAAGTTATCCATCCATCCGACGTCGCGACGATGGGAGCACCGTAATAAGAAGCAAAATCAACCCCTGTGTGCCGGCCGTGGCGGTGGGTAAACGGGTCCCTGCGCCAGCCAAAGTGCGAGGTTATCCTGCCGATGAACTTTAAGGGGGTCTTCAGGAACATTTTTTCCGTCGGCTTGCCATCCAGGCCGTAATAGCCGGCCCGGTTCTCTTTGGGCTCAAAGTAGACCGCGTCAAAGGTATCCCTTCCCCGATACTGAGCGGCGAGGATCCGGCCGTATTTTATGAACTCCTTTTTCTTGTAATATTTCTCAAAGTAGATCTTTATCCGGTCGCCGACCCGCGGATAGGAATAGAAATCAATGTCCCAGGCGAATATGTCCACAAATTCGAAGACCAGAGCATCTGTTTCCCCTGCTTTGAGCATGGCCTCAAAGAGCGAAGACTCGATCGTGATCTCTTTGGTAAGAGTTTCCTTTTTCAGGAAGATCGCGGGCTTGAAAGCGTGCAGTTGGCCATATTCCCCGCGCACAACAAAATACTGGTCGATCGGGGATCTTTCATAAATGAACTTCTCGATGCGGTCGCTCTCGTTCAGATATATGCGGTAGGTGTCGCGGACCTGAAGAGAGCGGAGGTCAAGGACCTCTGCAACAACACTTATAACCTCATTCGCCGCTTCGCGGCTGATCTCCTTTTCCAGTAACGCGTCAAAGAGCACCTGCCCGGAATTGAGACGCCCCTCGATCATTCGGATCTTCGAAAACTTGAGATAATTCTGATACCAGCTGGCCGCTTTTCTGACCCCGGCCGCAATCCCCCAGACAAAGAGCAGGAAAATGAGAAGCAGCGCGATCCTTCTTCGAATGTAGACGGCTTTGGTCGCCATGCAGAATCATTATAACATGGCCGTCTTGAAATACAGAAGGAATTAAGATAAAATTAGGCCTCGTGCGCCAGTAGCTCAATGGTAGAGCAGTTGACTCTTAATCAATTGGCTGGGGGTTCAAGTCCTCCCTGGCGCATTTGCCATTATGACGAATAGGGGGTTGGTCCGCCATGGAAACCAAAGGAAGCGTTCCAGAGAAAAAACCATCGGCATTGCATGAAAGACTCCGCAGGGTCGGGAAATGCACGATCCTTTTTATGTGTATCGCGGTCCTGCTGGCATTTCTGGCGGCGCAATTTCTTCGCATGAAAACCCCTCAAGGAACGGTCGTAGCAGTTGTTATATCTATTATAGGAGTTGGTTTTCTAATCTATTTTGTTTTGCACGTTTATAAAGATCTTTGCGGAATAGAAAAGCCAAGCGAAGAACATCCCAAACGCTAACGATCCCTCTGGCCTCCCCGCCAACGCTCTCAGTTGTCTTGTCCGGCTCTGAATGGTATCATATGGGGGAAAACATTCCGTGGTGGCTGTAGCTCAACCCGGTTAGAGCGCCAGATTGTGGTTCTGGATGTTGTGGGTTCAAATCCCATCAGCCACCCCAATAAACTAGTAAGTAGTAAGTTGCAAGTAGTTAGTAGATAATGATTCCAATCTACTAATCACTATCTACTCTCTACTTACTACTTTCTACTAACTACTCTCAAAATTTCAGAAATCTGGTATTCCCGTAGGGATTCTTTTTTTCCGGTTTTCGTGAAGCGGGCGGAGGCGTGATAGGCCTTTCACCTGTCGGCGGTTTGGGGCTCGGCGGCTGGAAAGAGGCGGCAGGAAACATCGATTTTTGCACCGCAGCCGGCTGGGCAGCAAGATAAACCGTGTCCCCTGTCCTGACCTTGTCCCGGACTTTAATGCCGATCTCGGCGCCCTTCCCGGCCTTGATAACACTTTGGTGCTCGATCTGGATTGAATCCACCTTCTGGATGAAATCCGTGGTGTGCCCCTTGATATGGATTATGTCCCCGACCTTGAGGGGGGCCTTGAGCTTAAATGCCGCCACTAAGATCTTGCCGAAAAAATGGTCAACCACTGCGATGACCCTTTCGCCCTTGCCCCGAGCGAGCGAAGCGAGTCGAGGTGCCTTCTTTTTCCCGCGGACAACCTTTTTCTTCTTCAGCTTCTTCTTTGCCTTTCTAGCCTTCTTCTTGGTCTTCTTTCTTGCCATAACTGATCACCTCTGGCGGTATCTTACAAAGAAAAGAAAGAGAATGCAAGGTCTATGATAATTTCCTGAAATAATCCCGGAATTTTGCCGATATATATAAAGAGAATAACAATATGGTGCAAGGATTAGTCAAATACTGCCCCGCTCTGCCCAAGATGTGCTACACTCCCCACCGGGTGAAGCGGGATAATGCTCTGCCAAAGGTCTTGCGGCTTTTAGAAACCCATCAGACCCTGGTGGTTTCAGGCATCAGCCATCAATATTTTGATGCGAATAAACAAATCGGCAAAACTTCTTTGCTGCGCCAGGAGTTATTTACGGAACTACAAAAACGCGATCAAACCGTCAGCTTCCTCGATATCGGAGACCTCATTGATGTCGAATCCCTGCTCCTCCATCTGTGCAACAATGAAGAGCGCTTTAACCAAAAACTGAGTTCCCTGCCCGAAGCGGAAGTCTTCATTTTCGATGAGATCCACCACGCCCTTCCCCGCACAGAGCCGAATCCTCTTTTCTCCATGGTCTTCCCTCGGTTCAACGAATGCCTGATGCGGTTCTGGGATAAGATCGAAAAACTTCGCCAGGATGGGAAGAAGATCGTCTTTGCCACCGCCCTCCATCCCTTGAATGAAAATTACGCCAATTTCTTATACAACCCCACCATTACCGAGCTCCTGACCGCACCGGTGGTTGAGCTGGAGAAGGACTAGACCAGCAGGATCTTGGCAGGAGGAAAGCCGTTGAAGGCCGGGACCGCGCTCGCGCAGGAGTAAGCTCCGATGTTCTTAACATAGACCACGTTCCCCACGTCCAGCTCAGGAAGGTCCTCGTTGAGCGAGATGGTGTCGAAGGAATCGCAGGTCGGACCGGCCAGGGCGCTCAGGAACTTCTGCCCGCGGCGCAGGGACTTGAACTCGTAGCGGCAATGATCGAACACGATCCCCGAAAAATCAGCATACACACCATCATTCAGATAATAATAATTCTTGTTGTTGCGGAAGGTCCTTCCGATGACCTGAGTGACCAGCGTTCCCGCCGGTCCCACCAGGTAGCGCCCGGGCTCCGCCATGAATTTGGTCCCTTTGGGGAAGAGGCGCCGCATTTTCTTGCGGATGTGCCTGGCGATATCCTTGAAGCGCACATGGTCATCATCATCAAAATGCCGGATGGGGAAACCCCCGCCGATATCCAGGGTATCAAGCTCCAGCCCGATCCTCCCTGCCTCGCTGAAGATCTCGGAAGAGACATCCAGCGCCTTGAGGTAGTTCTCGACATTGATGCACTGCGATCCGACATGGAAAGCCACTCCCGCCGGACGCAACCCCAGCGATTTAGCTTTTTTGAGCAGGAAAATCGCCTGGTCCGGGTCCGCCCCGAACTTGAGCGAAAGCTCCACCGTGCTCCCCACATTGTCGACCTTGATGCGCACCAGCACCCTGGCCCCCGGACAGTGCTTGGCGATCTTGTAGAGTTCAGACTCGTTGTCAAAGGTCATGAATTTGACCTTCTGCCTATATGCGTAAGCGATATCTTCCATGGATTTGATGGTGTTGGCAAAGATTATCTTTTTCGGGTCAGCACCAAGGTCAAGCACCAGCTTCATTTCATTGCCGCTGGCCACATCGAATCCGGTTCCCAGCCTTATGAAATATTTGATGACCTCCGGGTTCGGGTTCGCTTTGATGGCGTAATAAGGCGTGACGTTGGGGAGATGCTTTTTAAATTTTTCGTATTGTTTTTTCAGGACGCCCCGGCTGACGAGCATCAAAGGAGCTTTATCCTTCTTCAAAACCCTGCGGATGGTCCCTTCGATGCCGTTTGAGTTGTTGCGGCGCTTGGCCTGTTTTTTCATCAGTTACTGGATGTAATCGCTGACCGATCCGCCCTTGGCCAGCATTTCGGGCTTTATCCGGACCGCGTTCACCCTCTCGCGCGGATCAATGAGAAAAGTGGTGAATTGCCAGACGTCCTCATCCTTGGGGCGATGCAGGTCGAATTTTGTGAACTTGGTGTTGAGATGCTTGAGGGGAGTCCAATCCACTGACTGCGACACCAGCGGAGCAATGTAGGGCTCAGAGATCTTCAGGATATCTTCATGATCAACGTCATCCGGCAAGAGGAATCCTTTCTTCGGGTTCTTGATCATCCAGATCGCTGCCGCCACCACCGAGACCGCGACCTGCATCGTGGTCGCCTGCTGACCGGGCACGAGCCTGCGCGCGGTGTGGATATCGAGCAGGCTTCCGCACCACCAGGAATCGAAATCATGTCCCATGAGCAGGACGCCCAGCTCATCCCGGCCGTCCACGATCTCATCCGCCATGATCCGCTGTCTCTCCTGCAGCTGGAATTGCCTCATCTCCAGCTCATGCAGGGAATTGATGGCCGCGTCCGAGGGGCAGTAGGCGTAGTGAACGGTGGGGCGATAGGCCGCCTTGCCGTCCTGCCACACCGTGAGCCGGTCAGAAATACTGAACGCCTCGCCGTGGCGGATGACCATGCCCGTGATCTCGCCGCACGGCACCCAGGAGCGCACCCAGGTCTTCATGCCGACAGAGTTGAGGCAGATCTGATTCCTGGGCCCGGTCTTATGGAAATAAGCGCCCTTGGGAACATATTTTTCATGGGTCCCCCAACCCAGTTCCGCCGGAGCCACGCCTTCCTCGAAAAATCCCTCAATACTCCAGGTATTGACGAATTCATTCATTTCCTTGGGCTTATCGGTTATCTGGGTGTCCCTCTCAGAGATATGGATGACTTTTACTCCTTCAAGCTGAGCGAGCTTTGGAAAGTTCTTTTCCTCAATATAGGCTTCCAATTTCTTTCCCCGGGAATCCTTGGGTTTTTCCTCAATAATCTTTTTGGCGATATCGATCAGGGCCTTCTTGGTAAAGTGCGAGACCAACCCCGGGTTCGCACCGTGATCAACAATGGCAGTGGTGCCGTCATTATCCCCCCACTTCTCCAGCATTTTCCGAAGCTGCATGTGCCGGGTGTACAAAGTATATCTGGTCGGGTCGTTGCGCTCATCATCCTTGTAGGGATCCCATTCCTCGACCGAGGTGTTGACGTAAAGGACTTGATTTTCGCGGCACCACTCCAGCATGGCATCGCAATCGATGTTCCAGGCAAGATCAATGATCAGGTCGCCCGGGCCGACATATTCTCCCAGCATCACTTTATAATTATCCTGCGTGATCTTTTCAAAAACGTATCTCGCTCCCTTTTCCAGGGAATCCTTGACGCGGTGGCGGTTATCCGCGAAATCCATGATGGTGACCTTCTTGGGATCGATATCGATATGCCTTAACACCAGCGGGATGGCGCACTGCGAGACCGATCCGCAGCCGATGATCAGGATCCTGCCGTCGAATTTAACGTGCTTTTTCTTCGGGATCACCACGTTCTGCCGGGCTTTCTCTTTTGCTTTCGTTTTGGCCATTATTTTTTCCTCCCGAAAAAATATTTTCCTAACAATTAATTTTAACAAACAAATTATTCTTTTGCAAATAAAAAGCGCCCGGGAGGACTCGAACCTCCAACCTGCTGGTTCGAAGCCAGACGCTCTATCCTTTGAGCTACGGGCGCAGCTGGATGATATTATACAACTTTTTTAACGCTCTTGCGCGGTGGCTGATGCGATTCTTCATGGAAGGCTTCATTTCCGCAAAAGTTTTCTTGTAGTCTTTTGGGACAAAAACCGGATCATAACCAAAACCGTGTTTGCCCCGCATCTCGCGAATGATCTTTCCACGACAGATCCCTTTGACTGTTCTCGTTTTACCGGAAGGATAAACAATCGCGATCACGCAAACGAACTTCGCATTACGCATCACGCATTTACGCATTACTCCGAGAAGCTTGGTGCAAAGATTATGCGGCGTCGGCGGCGTCGCAAACCGCGCAGACTTCACGCCCGGCCTCCCGCCCAGACAATCAACCATCAACCCTGAATCATCCGCGATCGCGATACAACCATCTCTCTTCGCAACTGCTTTCGCTTTCTTTATCGCATTAGCTTTAAAAGTTTTGCCGTCTTCTTTTACTCTAGTCCCCAGTCCCAAGACCCTAGTCCCTTTGAGTATATGCCGTATCTCCCTGAGTTTATGTTTATTTGAGGTGGCAACCAGGATCTTCTTCATAAATGCTTGAGCGCCTTCTTGCCGATATCCTTGCGGTAATGCATCCCTTTAAAGTCGATAAAGGAAACCGCCTGATAAGCTTTATCGATCGCGAGTTTTATCCCATCTCCCAATGCCGTGACCCCCAGAACCCGCCCCCCATTCGTGACAATTCGCATTCCCGACTTTCTACTTTCCACTTTCGACTCTCCACTTTCTAGTTTGGTTCCCGCATGAAAAACATATGCCCCTTCCAGCTGATCGACCCTGTCGATCCCTTTGATCGAAACTCCTTTTTCATATTTACCCGGATATCCCCCGGAGGCAAGCACTACGCAGACCGACGCTCTTCTGTCCCATTCCACCAGTTTATTGTCGAGTTTCTCATCCACCACCGCGACAAAGATCGGGACGATGTCTGTTTTCATGCGCATGAGAATGGGCTGGGTCTCCGGATCCCCGAAGCGGGCGTTGAATTCCAAAACCTTCGGCCCATCTTTGGTCACCATGATCCCAGCGTAAATCACGCCCTTATACTTGACCCCTTCCTGCTGCATCCCGGAAACAAAGGGTTTGAGAATGGTGACATCGATCTCATCCATTAAGCGGTCGGTGACCACCGGAGCGGGAGAATACGCCCCCATACCGCCGGTATTCGGCCCTTCGTCCTTGTCAAAAACCCGCTTGTGGTCCTGCGATGAAGCGAGGGGAACGATCGATCTTCCGTCTGTGATCGCAATGATCGAGGCCTCCTCTCCCGCCAGGCATTCTTCGACCACGACCCTGTTCCCGGCCTCGCCGAACTCTTTCTTCTCCATGATAAGCTTGACCGCTTTGACCGCTTCCGCCTTGGTCTGGCAGACGATCACCCCTTTGCCCGCGGCAAGCCCGTCGGCTTTGACCACGATCGGCGCGCCGACCTCTTCAATATGCGCTAAGGCATCCTTGGCGTTCTCAAAGATCCCGGCGTTGGCGGTGGGAATACCATATTTGACCATGAACTGCTTGGAAAAGACCTTGCTACCCTCAATCACCGCCGCTTCCTTGTGCGGCCCGAAGATCCTCAGTCCGTCTTTTTCAAACTCATTCACGATCCCCTTGACCAGCGGCGCTTCCGGCCCGACCACGGTCAGCCCGATCTTTTTCTCCTGCGCGAATTTCTTGAGACCCGGGATGTCATCGGCCTTGAGGCTAACGTTCTCCGCCAGCTCCGCTGTTCCCGCATTCCCCGGTGCGCAATAGATCTTGTCGACCTTCGGACTCTGCGCGATCTTCCAGACCAGGGCGTGTTCGCGGCCGCCCGAACCGATCACTAATACTCTCATCTTCCTGCCTCCCTTATATCAACCAAGGATAATTGCGCGACCTCAAATCCATTCCATTCGTTCGCTTCCAGATTATAGGCAACATCATACGTCCCATCATAAGAGAGACGATCGGCCAGGCTGCCCATATCAAAACCGATCGTGTCCAGATTGACGCTCTGGTCCGTAAACTTGAGCTTGAGATGCCGGCCTTTGCTTCCGACCCGGCGGATATCGATTAGGTTAAGGCCCCGGCTCATGAAAATTGGGGGAGGGTTCCCTTCACCATGGGGATCCAGAAGCTCCATCTCTTTTATCAGGCCCATAGTGATGGCAGAGGGATCAAGCTCCGCATCAATAGCGATCCTCGGACGGAGCTCTTCCAGAGTCACCAAATTGTCGATCTTTTCCTTCAATCGGTTTTCCAGTTCCGGGATGTTCTCTGATCTTATCTCAAAGCCCGCCGCACCCTCATGCCCCCCAAAGTCCAGGAAAAGATCGCGGCAGGATTCCAGCAGGCCGTAGATATTGAACCCTTCCACGGATCGGGCGGAGCCCCTTCCAACCCCATCATTTATCCCCACCAGAACCGTCGGCCGGAAAAAACGATCCACCACCTGCGAGGCCGCGATCCCGATGACCCCGGGATGCCAGTTCTCACCCCACATAAAAATGAGTTTGTTCTCGGAAACATACTTGTCATCCAGTTTTGAGAACACTTCTTCCTTGATGTTGCTTCCGATATCACGGCGCCGCAGATTGATCTGATTTAGCTCCCTCGCCAGGGCCTTGGCCTGCACCGTATCATCGGTCAGCAAAAGCTCGACCGACTTTGAAGCGTGCTCCAACCGCCCCGCCGCGTTGATCCGGGGCGCCAGGCCGAAGTAGATATGGTTGACCGAGATCCTTCCGGAAAGTGATGCCGCCTCGGCCAGATGCCTGATGCCCAGGCGCCGGCGTTCATTGATCAATTTAAGTCCCCCCACCGCCAGAACCCGGTTCTCAGCAGCCAGGGGCACGACATCTGAGATCGTACCCAGCGAAGCCAGGTCCAAGAGCGAAGTCAAAAAGGCGCTGTCTTTTATCCCAGAGATCCGGAGCAGCGCCCAGGCGAACTTGAAGGCCACCCCTGCCCCCGAAAGATCCTTGGAAGGGTGATCGAAAGCGATGCGTTTCGGATTGACCAGCGCACAAGCGCGGGGAAGCTGTTGCGGCAGATTGTGATGATCGGTGACGACGACCTCCACCCCCAGCGAGTTCGCCTCTTCGATCTCAGTAAAACTGGATATCCCGCAGTCGACAGTTATGATGAGCTTTACCCCACCTTCGGATATTTTTTTGACCGCGTCCAGGGAGAGACTATAACCTTCGCCGTAGCGATGCGGGATATAATAGGAAACTGAGAATCCGAGAAATCGCAGGGTGTGCACTAGAATAGCTGTTCCCGTTACCCCATCCACATCGTAATCCCCGAAGACCAGGACTTTTTCTCCCCGGTCCTTGGCCGCCAGGACCCGCCTCGCCGCTTTTTCAATGTCAGGGATCTCCATTGGATCGCGCAAGTGGCCCAAGCGAGGGTTGAGGAAGACCTCCGCCTCCTGGAGATCCTTGACCCCGCGGTTGATCAAGACCCGGGCGATGAAGGGAGAAATCCTGAGCTCTCGCGAAAGAGTCCGGGTAAGATCCTCATTCGGATTGAATAAGTGCCATATCTTTTTCATTGGTAGTATTTTAACGCCGCTTCGATCCCGCTCCTGAAATCGATCCTGGACTCAAATCCCAGGCTTTTTAATTTGGTCGGGTTTCCGGCGCGGGCAAATACCCCTTCCGGCTTATCCGAAGTTCCATAAATTTCCGGATCGAACCCGCAGATCTTCGCCGCCATCTTCGCGAAATCGATAAAACTGGTGTAAATGCCGGTTGCAAGGTTTACCGCGCTTGCGTCGTCGATCTTGTCCATGGTCGCAAGCACCCCTTGGACGCAATCCTCGATGTGAATAAAATCGCGCATCTGGCGGCCGGTACCCCAGACCATGATCCGGGACGCTCCTTTATTGGCAAGCACGCGCTTGCAGATCGCCGGGAATGGATAAGTATCATCCTGATCTTCGCCATAGCCGGAAAAGGGGCGATAGACCACGGACTTCAAGCCGTGCTTTTCGTAAGCCAGCCGGGCGAGGTACTCGCACGTCAACTTGGCCCAGCCGTAGCTCATATCCGGCATGCCAATATCCTCCTCGAATGAGACCAGATCTTCCTTCAGAAGCTGATAATCCTTGTTGCGCTGGTATTTGACCGGGTAAACCGCGCTGGAACTGAAGCAGACGCTCTTGTGAGGCCTGACCCGCGCCGCCCACTGCCAGTATTCCGCGTCGATGGAAAGATCATCCGCCACCACCAGCGGCTGGTTCTCGATCATCTCGCGGCCGCCGACCATGGCAGCGAGATGAAAGCAATATTTGAAATCCGTGTCGTTCACCCGTTTAAAGTAATCGCGGCAATCCTCCTGATAGAAATGAAAATTCCTGTGCTCACGGGGATCAAAAAGCGGCCATTTCTCGGGAGGCAACCCGCCGGTCAAAGGAACGATCTTGTCAACGCAATGGACCTCGTCGCCGCGCTCCAGCAGCCGCGCCACCAGATGCCGCCCCACGAACCCCGCCCCACCCGTCACCAGGACCTTAGCCATTGAAATGCCTCCGATAAACCTCGAACGCCTCTTTCGACTTTGAGGGGAGATAATCCAGGATCGCGTCCGGATCCCCAACGATCCTGCTGACGATCTCAAGGTTATTTTCATATCCCGGATATTCTTTTTTCATGTCCACCACCAGATTATGCTCGTTCCTGCGCTGGTAAACTGAAGGCTTGCCGAAGACGACCTTTCTGCCCCTGGCCTGAACATAATAGGCCGCCCAGATATCATCCATTCTGCCCACATGCGGGAAGAGGAAATAGTCGAAGAGCAGCTCTCCCCGGAAAAAGGTGTTCTGGGAATTAAAGGGGGCGGGCTTGCCGGCGGCGATCGGAAAGCAATCGGCTTCGAATTTACACTCCGGCTTATATATCATCCGGCAGACCGCGTCAATGTCCGGGTCCCCGTTCCAGAAATCCGCCTGGACATCAAAGGCCATTTTCCTCCTGGAACAACGGCCGTAGTCCCTCTGTGGAACAAGCTGGAGAGGATAACCGCGATGCCAGATCCGCTTTTCATTGGTGGCGCCGATGGGATCGAAGGCGGGGAGATCCGTCTGGTAGTAATTGACCTCGACCTCCCTGCCAAGCAGAAGGTCCCTTCCCCACCCCTCATAAGGAATGTTGTCATCGTCCACCACCGCCACGATATCCGCCCCCATATCATGCGCCCAGAGGAGACCGAAATTACGCCGCTGAATGCAGTTCCAGCCGATCGCATCCGAAAGCTTTCGGTCATATTCCTCCTGCCGGGAGGGTGAAACATATACGCCGCGCTTCAACTTATAATTCTGGGGCGTCTTGAGATCGCCGATGACCACCAGCGTCCAATCCGGCATGGCGTCAAACTTCATTATCGCCTCGGTCGGAGGATTGATCGTAGTCGTGACGATGACCTTCTTCATTGCAGGATCGCCCCTTGCGAATAGAACAAAGTTCTAAGCCCGATGCGGAAGTACTCAAAATTCCTCAGGAACGTGTTCTGTGACACTCCTTCTTCCCGCGCCTTCCATTCCACCGGGATCTCCTTGACCCTGAGCCCCAACCGCAGCGGCTTCACCAGGGTCTCAAAAAGAAAGGGATGCCGCAGCTCTTCCCAGCGGATGGACTTGACCACATCCGCAGGAAAGACCCGATACCCATAGGTCATATCGGTCAGGCGGACGCCGTACAGAAGAGAAAAGAAACGCTGAAAAATAAAGTTCAGCACGTATTTCAAAAAGCTGTACCCCTCAAAACCGCCCCCCTTGATCCAGCGCGATCCGGTAATAATCATGCCCGGGTTATCCTTTGCCTCACGGATGAAATCCTTTACCCTCTCCGGAGGTGTTTCCAGATCGCTTGCCATCATCAGGACATGACTTCCTTTGACGCGGGCAAATGAATCACGGATCGCCCCTCCCAGGAATGGAAGGCTTTGCTGGAAAAGATAGACGCGCTCGCCATATCTCTGCTTGATCTTTTCGCAAACCGCTCGGCTCTCCGGCGCGGTCTTCCCGCTGACCACGATGATGATCTGTGAAATATCCTTCTCACAGCCGGACATGATGATCTCAACCGTCTTTTCAAGCAAAGCGGTTTCGTTCATGACCGGGAGGATGACCGACAGCGATTCGAACTTCCGTGATCTGAGAGACATCAGACCTTCTTGAGGAGCATTAACTTCTGGCCGTATTCGACCGGCTGTCCGTTCTCCACCAGGATCTTGGCAACCTTTCCTTTGGTTTCGGCCTCGATCTCGTTAAAGAGCTTCATGGCCTCAATGATGCAAACCACCTTGCCCGGCGCGACCTCATCCCCGGTCTCCACGAACGGTGGTGATTCCGGCGAGGGAGCGCGGTAAAAGGTCCCGACCATGGGAGACGTGATGGCGATCACGCCTTCTTCCTCCGCCGAAGGGGGCGGAGCGGCCGGCTGCGCCAGCGCCGGAAAAGGAATAGAGGGGGTCTGGCTGCTGTGGATTGCCCCTTCTCGGTCGCGGCGCACCTCGTACTTGACCCCTTTTTCTTCCACCGCCAGCCCCGAAATATCCTCCTCTTTAACCGTCTGAATCAGCTTTTTTACCAGATCCCAATCAACCATGCTGGATCACGCCCTTCCCAGATATTTTCCGTCCCGGGTATCGACCTTGAGCACATCGCCGACATTCACGAAGAAAGGGACCTGGACCACCACTCCGGTTTCCATCGTCGCCGGCTTTCCTCCGGAAACGGTATCCCCCTTAAAGCCGGGGGCGGTCTCGGTCACCTTAAGCTCCACTGCGGCCGGCAGATTCACATCCAGGGCCTCACTCCCATAAAAGGAAATATTGACCACAAAGCCCTCTTTCAAATACTTGGCCCCCTCCCCGATCTTTTCCCGGGGAAGAGCGATCTGCTCATAAGTCGCCTGGTCCATGAAGTGAAAATCGTTCTGGTCGGAATACAGGAACTGCATCTGCTTGTAATCGATGCGCGCCAGATCGATCTTTTCCCCGGTATTAAAGGTTTTATCGATGATCGCTCCGGAGCGCAGGTTCTTGAATTTGATCTTGATCCGGGTCTGCTGGGCAGCCCTTTTCTGGTGGAATTCCAGGCAGCGATAGAGCTCGCCATCGATCTCGACCGTGACTCCCGGTTTCACATCATTGATGGGGATCGCCATAACCTGTCAAGTATACCAAGCTTGACGGCCATTTTCAAGTTAGGTAGAATAGCAGACGTGAATATCACGGTCCTTTTAACCATAATCCTGGGATACCTTATCGGATCCATCCCCTTTGGCTACCTGATCGCAAGGGCCAAAAACATTGACATCCTCAGCCAGGGATCGGGCAATATCGGCGCCACCAATGTTTTCCGCCTGCTGGGGCCGCTCCCCGGCGTTATCGTATTTGCCCTTGATCTATCCAAGGGTACGGTTCCCGTCCTTATCACCCGGCAGCTGACCCAGAACGCCTGGTTCGTCATCCTGGCCGGGATAGCGGCACTCATCGGGCACTCCTTTCCGATCTTCCTTAAATTCAAGGGGGGGCGCGGATCCGCTACCGGCCTGGGCATCCTCCTGGCGATAGCTCCCGACATATTCTTCGGGGCAATGCTGTTGGTCATCCTTATTATCCTGACCACCCGCTATGTATCTATCGCCTCCTTGGTCGTCCCTCCCCTGGTCGCGGTCGCGTTCTTTGTCCTTGAACGACCTTTTCCCTATACCCTGGCGGCTTTTCTGGTTTCGGTACTGATCATTGCCCGCCACATCCCCAACATAAAAAGACTCCAGGCCGGAACCGAACCCAGGATCGGAGGAAATCAATGAAAAAAGTTGCGGTCATCGGCGCAGGCGCCTGGGGCACGACCCTGGCCGTCCTGCTGGCGGAAAAAGGGCATGCTGTCACCCTCTGGGCTTATGAAAAAGAATTGATCGAACAGATAAAGGAATTTCACGAGAACAAGCTTTTCCTTCCGGGTTTTCAATTGCCTGAAAGCATTGAATGCACCAACCGGATCGAAGGAACCAAAGGATCGGAAACGTTCGTTTTTGCCACCCCCACCCAGTTCCTAAGAACCTCCGCGGACCGATTCAAAAAAATCGTTGATCCCCGCCATCTTGTCATATCGGTAAGCAAGGGCATTGAAGCCAAGACCTTAAAACTTCCCATGGACATCCTGAAAGAAACACTGAACATCAAAAAGCTTGCCGTTCTCTGCGGCCCCAATCTCTCCAGAGAGATTTCCAAGGGCCTGCCTGCCGCGAGCGTAGCCGCCTCCGAAGATCCCGCCACCGCTCGATCGGTGCAGGAGCTCTTCACGCTTGAGCGTTTCCGCGTCTACACCAACTCCGATCCCTTAGGGGTCCAGCTGGGGGGGGCATTAAAGAATATCATCGCCATCGCCGCCGGGGTGGCGGACGGCTTGGAGCTTGGAAATAACGCGACCGCCGCTCTTATGATCCGGGGGATCGCGGAGATCACACGCCTGGGGACAGCCATGGGAGCGAACCCCTTGACCTTTGCCGGACTCTCGGGAATGGGAGACCTCATCGCCACCTGCTCCAGCAAGCTTTCCCGCAACCACCGCGTGGGGGAAATGCTGGCCCGAGGTAAAAAACTGCCGGAGATCCGGAAGAAGATGAAGAACGTGGCGGAAGGGATAGATACCTCCAGCGCCGCCCTGGCATTGGGGAAAAAGCACCGCGTCCAGCTTCCGGTGGCCGAGGAGGTCTACGGGGTTCTCTATGAAGGCAAAGATCCCTTCCGGTCCATTGCCAATCTCATGAGCCGCGAACCTACTAGTGAATGAGCCGGGCCTTCATCTTCGCGCTGTTTTCCTGCATCTCCTTCACGCCTGAGGTGGAAAGCGTCTCCAGGTTCTCCGTCGTCAGGATGCGCGGGGTGACAAAGACCAGCAGCTCATGTTTCTCTTTGGTGATCACCGTTTTCCTGAAGAGAGACCCAATGAGCGGGATGTCCATAAGGATTGGGATCCCGTAGTCATCCTGGGTATCCTTGTCCCTCATCAACCCGCCGATTACAAAGGTCTGGCCGTCCTTGACTATGACCTCGTTCTTGGTCTCGGTCGTGTTCTCCTGGGGAAGATCTCCCACGATGTTGCCGTCACTGAGCTTAGGCTGCACCAGCATGCGGATCAATCCACCCTTGGTAATATGCGGAGTCAATTTCAAAGAGGTCCCGACCTCCAGGAAGTTGATCTCTTGGGTGGTGGTCGTCTCGGTGACCACGGTCGTCTTATATCCTAATTTCTGACCGATCAAGAGGGTCGCTTCCTTATTGCTGATGGTCGTGATCCGCGGCGTGGCAATGGTGTTGAACTTTGTGGACGATTTCAGCGCGCTGAGGTAGCTTTCAACATCGCCGGAGAAGACCTGCGCATAAAGTCCCTGCGCCCCGGTGTCCGTCGCCCTGCCCGCCAAGTTCTTGGTCTGCACCACGTCATTGGTGTCTTCGGGATTGGTGTATTTCGCGTCGACGCCAATGTTGCCGCCTTCATTGTGCCTGATCTCCACCATTTGCACTTCGATCATAACCTGGGGAGGTGCAATATCAAGCTCCTTGATCAATCTCTCCAGGCGCGGCAGATAATCCGAGGAGGTCTGGATGACCAGCACATTATAGGTGTCGTCCACGGAAACCTTGCTCCCCGCCGGAAGAATGTCCCTCACCGTATCCCCGATATCCGAAGGGCGGGCGTTCTCCAGATAGAACGTGCGCAGGATCCTTTTGGTCGAAACGAAAATGGTGCCGGCTTCCTCGAACCAGTCCAATCCCTTTGCCCGCAAAACCGCTTCCAAACCCTCCTTCGGGGTAACCCCGGTGAAGGTAACGGTGACCTTACCCGTCACGTCATCTGAGGCAATGATGTTGGTGCGGGTGGCTTTAGCGAAGATCTGCAGCACGGACTTGATCTCCGCATCCTTGAGGTTAAGATAAACCCTTCCTTTCCTGATCTGAATATTGCTGGTATCCTGTGCCACAACCTGATTTACTAGAAAGATCGAAACCATAAAAACCACAATCATAACGAATCCTGTATTTTTAATTTTCATCATATTTCACCTCCCAATTTTAATATCTTCACCGCATTTCCCTTTCTCAGCACCACACTGTCCGGATTGATCCTCGAAACCCTCCATCCCATAATTATACCTCCTTCTGTCATGACTTGTCCCGAAATAAATGCCGCTTTCAAGCCGGAGCCGATCCAGATCCCTTCCAGTTTGGGTTCATCCGGCTTTTTGAGGGGCGCCTCTTCTTTTCTTTCCTTCGCCCTTCTTGCGGCTTCTTCCGCTTCCTGCTTGCTCACTACCGCGACCCGCACCGCAAAGGGATCGACCAGCCTGACCTTCCCTTCTTTGGGAGGAAGCGTCGTGGTGACCTTCGCTTTTTCGGCCGGCGACGCTTTTGCCGCGGTGGTGGTCGTGACCACCGTGGTCTGGGTCACGGACACCGTCTGGGTCTTTGGCCGCGAAAAATAGGGCGAAACGATCGGCCGGTAGGTGTAAACCGCCCAACCCAGCGCCCCCAACATAAGAATAAGTAAAATAATCCTTCTGCTCATTGACTTAAAAGTACGCCGTTAAAATGATCTTCATGTTCAGTTCCGGCTTTCGCTCTCCTCCCCCGCTGATTCTCAGCGAATCGATCATCACGATTATGTCCAGGCCGTGCAGAATATCAAGAAAATCATAGAGGTTCTGATAACTTCCCGTGCACACCACATCGAACTTGAACTCATCCCGTTTTTCACCAATGATAGGCCGGATCGAGACCAGATTCAATCGGGACCTTGAAGTCGCCTGGGCAAGGGCGCGGAGCACCGCCAGCGGACGTTCCGCCGCGGGAACCTTTATCGTTTCCGGCATTTCCGGCGCTCCCGTCTGTAGTTTCTCGAGGAGTTCAAGCTTCCCCTCCGAGATTTTAAGTTCCAGGCGCGCGTTCTGAAGGTTCTTCTGCAGCTTGGCGATCTTGCTCCACTCCGGGGTGATCAGGAACTGGTAATAAACATAGGAGAGGCCGACCGCGATCGTGACCATCAGCAATTTTTTCTCTCTTTCCGATAATTTTACCGGAGGCATATTCTCTCCTACTCCAGAACTATCCGAGTGGTGATCTCAAAATTGAAAGCGTCCTGCACATAATCATAGTTCTTCAGCGCCTGCACCAATTTGACATCTTCAAAAAATTCGGAAGCTGAAAGCCTGAGCACGAACTTTGAAAGTATATTCTCAGCTGTGTCCCCGCGCCCGATGGCGGTTCCCCACAGGTGCGCTTCATTCGGGTTGAGCTGCATCACGCTTATGAAGACACTCGCCGGGATGATGCTGCTCAGCTCCTCGAACACCTTGGGAAGTTTTGTGCCTTTGACCTGGTAGGTGGTGAAAGCCAGCTGCCTCATCTTTTCCTCTTTGGCGCTCTTCTCCAGCACGTCCAGGGCCTGGATGCGCGGCTGGTACTCTTTGAGCCTCTTGTTAACGTCGTCCAGATCGTTCTGGAGGGTATAGGAGCGCAGCCAGAACCCTCCGTAGGCCAGGGCCAAGATCCCGATGAAGGCTGGAAGCATATACTGAGGCCTGGAGACCTTCTGCAGCAACAGTCGGTAGCGGTATTTAATCTCCTCCGGAATGAGGTTTATCCTTTCATCGGCCAACAAAGCCGCACCAATAGTGGCTGAAAGGCGCGGAAGGATCTTGTCGACCATCGCCCGGTCCGGGAGCTTTTCATCGTATTTGCTCCCCTCCATCGGGTTCGCCAGGAGCACCGGGATCCCCAGTCCCTCGGAAAGAAAATCAAGGAGGTTAATGGTCAAAGCGCTGCCGCCGGAAAGATAGATCCGGTTGATGGCCGCCTCCCCCGTCTGCCCCTTGTAATATTCAAAGGTGCGCATGATCTCATCCTGAACGCGCTCCAGCGCCGGCCGCACCATGGCCTGCAGCTGGGAAACGGGAACCTCTTCCATCTTCGGATATTTTTCAAGATCCACGGGAATGCCGTAATCAACCTTGATCTTTTCGGCTTCCTCCGGGCTGATCTCCACCCGGCCTTCGCCTGAGACCAGGACGCCGGACATGGCCAAAGTGATATTTTCGCCGCCGATCGCCAGCTCACGGTTGAATTCCAGATTCCCATCCTTAAGGATGCTGATATTGGTGGTCCGCTTGCCCATGTAGATAAGGGAGATGATCTTATCTTTTTCCGCGATCACTCTGGGATGGAACGCCTTCTGCAGGCAGTCAGGCATGATCGTCACCGCCCTGAGCCTGAGGCCGGCCTTGCGGATGATGTATTCGATCTCCTTGTACTGGCTGATATTTATGCAGGCGGCGACGTAATCGATCTTCTCCACCTCGGCTCTCTGCGGGACGGGATAAAAGTCAATCACCGCCTCTTCGATCGGGAAGGGAAGCTCTTCCGCGAATTTCCACTTGATGGCCTCGGCGGTCTCGACCCTTCCCATGGGAGAGAGGGTAAAGATCTTGACGTAAACGTCGCTTCCCCCCACCACCGCCACCGCATCCCGGGTCCTGATCTTGCGGGTCCGCAGGAGCTTGGCCAAGGCCTCGGCCTGGGCGTCCTCTTTTTGGGGGTGTTTGTCAGCCAGCGAATAGGGAACTTCGGTCAAGGCCCAGTTCAGCAGAACGGGCTTATCCCTTTTTTTATCGATCTCGACCACCTTGACCGAAGTGACCCGCAGGTCAACTCCAAGGATGGGACCAGTCGTTGTCATTTGAAAGTATTATAGTAAATGTGAGGGATTTGTCAAACAGAATTAGTAAACTTCGTCCCAGTCGGTGCGGTGGGTTTCCGCGACCCCCGACGTTCCCTCGAATCCCGTTAACCCATCCCAATCGATAACATCCGGGTTAAGATCCAAGGTGGAATTCTCGCCAATATCCTCTATATACCCGGCCACGATCAGGCCGGAAAAATCGGTGTTATTCCCAAGCGAAAGCGAACCGCCGGCATAGAGGAAACCGTCGAAGGAACAGTTATTCCCAAAATCAATGTCCCCGGGAGTGATGAACGCAGTCCCCTCTCCCACACCGACATCCGCCACAACCTCATTGTTCCCGACATCAAACCCGACCGAAGAGTACCAGACCCCATATTTTCCGATGATAATATTATTTTCAAAGGTGATCAATCCGCCTGCGATGACATGCAAGCTATCCCCAATGGTAGTGTTGTTCCGCACCATGACCGTCCCGGTGGCCGCGATCGTCGCCGTACCGGTGACATTTATGGTGCAGTTCTGTTTAAAGGTCACACTCCCGTTAACATATGTCACCCCGGACACGGTTTTATTGCCGGCGTATTCCAAATCCCCGGGCGGATAAGTAGCCGCGATTGCGAGCTGATTGTCATAGTAGGTGCTTTCCAGCGAAGGCGGCTCCTCCGGCATTTCTGAATCCTCATCTATTTCCCCATCGATCCCGGTGGTGTCCCCGCTGATATCGCCCGAAGCGGTCGCATCGCCGCTCACCGTCGAATTATTCCCCATATTAATGTCGCTGTTGGCCAGGATATCGCCGCCGATGGATACGTTATTGCCGATGTTCGTTTCGCCGGTGCCGGCATCACCGCTGCCTCCCCAGTAAAGAACATAATCCTCGGCGATCGATCCCAAGCCGCCGCCCATCCTCCGGATGGAAGCTCTGATCCCCCGCCGGTACGTGGTCGCTCCGATCGTCAGCACCGCGGTGGAAGTATAGGTGATCCGGTTTTTCTGCTCGTTGGTGGTGGTGATGGTGAAGTATCCGCCGGAGAAAGATTTGGTTTCCGGCGTAGGCGGGACCGTCCAGTCATCGTCGCCGTCCAGTTGTTTCAAGTAATATTCGCTCCCGGAGCTGGCGATGTAAAAAGCATCCTGGGAATGATAGTTACGGACTGCGATCACCGAGTCCGAGGAAATAAAGGTGGATGTGGTAATAGCCAGCAGGGTCAGGACCAGGATGACAAAAATCGCCGCGATAAGGGTAAATCCCCTTTTGCCCCCCATTTCTACTTGATCCTTTTGACCCGGATGCGCGCGGCGGACTCCAGCATGTATCTGTTGTCCCCTTTAACCATTATCAAACGGCAGCGCACAAAGCTCATTTGGGCAGTAATGGCCGTTTCCGCGCCGCTGGCGTCATGATAGGTAAAGGTCAACCCGCAAGGGTCCTGAAGGTTTTCCAGCAGAATATCCGATCCGCGCATCAGGTTCGATCCGCTCTGGGAAAAGGTCACGGTATTGCTGTCCACGTCGATGAAGGTTATCTCCTTGGTGGCATGGGTAGTGATGTTCGTGCTCTGGCGGATGCGCCTTAATTCCTTGACCACCCGGTTCATCGCCGCCCGCGTGGTCAGGGTCATATTCTTCTGCCCGCTCAGGAATTCCCAGGCCGCGAAGCCTTCGCGGATGTAGACCGCGACCACCACTGCGATGATGGTCGCGATGGTTATGGCAATCACCGCCTCAATTAAGGTAAATCCTTTTTTCATTTGATCCTATTATATTAAATCAAAGGCCCTTTTTCAAACAAGATCAATACGCTTCGTCCCAGTTCGTGATCTCGGTCTTGGGCGGTCCCGCCCCACCCCCCGTGATGCCCTGAAGCGAATCCCAATCCATCACAAAGGGGGCAATACTCAAGCTTGAATTTTCCCCAATATCCGCTATATGATCGGCGATGATCAGCCCATAGAATTCCGTTCCGTTTCCTAGGGAGAGCGACCCACCCGCGTAGATAAATCCCGCAAAGTTGATATTATTGCCGAAATCAACATCCCCGGGAGTGATGAACTGGGTCCCCTCGCCGATGCCCACGTTCGCAACTTCCGTGTTATTCCCCACATCAAACCCGACCGAAGAGTACCAGAGGTTGTACTTCCCAATAGTGATGTTATTCTCGATCGTGATCAGTCCATCGGCAATGACAGTTAAATTATCCCCCATCGTTGCCCCGTTGCGAACGCGAACCTTTCCGGTCGCCACAATCGTCGCCGTACCCGTTATATTTATGATCACATTCGGGCGAAAAGTGACATCTCCGTTTATAAAATAGCTGCCGGAAAGGTTCTGAACACCCGCATAGTTCTGATTGCCCGAAGGATAGGTTTGCGCGATCGCGATCTGATTGTCAAAATAGGTGGTTTCAAGGGTAGGAATATCCTCGGGCATCTCATAATCCGATTCCCACGAACCGGTTATTCCCGATGTGTCGCCAGTAATATCTCCATCGGTGTATGCATCGCCGCTGATCTGAGAATTCATCCCCAGGTCAACATCCGTGTCCAAGAGAATGCTCCCGGTGATGTCAACATTATTTCCGATATTGGTTTCGCCTCCTACCCCCGCCCCTCCGACATAGAAAGCGAATTCACCCGCGATCGCACTTATCCCTCCCCCCGTCCTCTGGACGGTAAGCCGGATCGCCCGCCGATAGGTTATGAAATTGACCAGTAAATAACTGGTCGAGGTAAAAGTGATCCGGTTCTTGCTTTCATCCGTGGTGGTGATCACAAAGACCCCATCGGAAAATATTTTCACCTTCTCTGAGGGGGGGGACGACCAATCGCTGTCCCCGTCCAGCTCTTTCAAGTAGAACTCAACACCGGACCCCGCGATGTAGAACGCCCGCTGCGAAAAAAAGTTCCTTACCGCGATGACCTCGTCCGAGGAAATGAAGGTGGAAATGGTCACGGCCAGGAGCACGAGGACTAAAACGATGAAGACCGCAGCGATCAGGGTAAACCCGCGCCTCCCCAGAAGAGTGGCTTTCTTCATATCAATAATTCGCTTTTATCGCCTCAAGCGAAACGGCACTGGCAAGCTGATCATGCCGTATTTTGATCTGAATCTTTTTATAGTCCGTGGGAGAGGCAACCACCGTGTCCAGCGCCTCCGGAGAAACATAGCCCACCGTTATTTCATAGCTGTAATCATCCAGCTGCCCACTGAAATTGGTCTGGGCCTCATCCGTTATATCATCAAAGGTCTGAGCCGCCGCCTCTTCGAGCTTGTCCTCGGCCAGCGACTGCGCCACCGTGAAAACGTCAACGTTGACCCCCTTGAAACCGGAGGTGATGAAAATGGCGATCACCGCGTACATGACGATGGCGATCACGACCACGGTGATGACCAGCTCCACCATGGTGAATCCGTAACGTTTCTTCATTGCGTTACTATCCTCCCCGTGTTTGGCATGATGTAAATAGCCCTGGTATACCCTCTGTAACTGAGCGTCACCTCGCCCGTGCTCACGATCGCCGACCCGCCCTTATCATTATACGGCGTTCCCAGGGGGTGGAACTCAACCCTGTTCCCTCCCCCGATGCTCACAGATGCAATTCTAACACCGCTGTAATAATCATACAAATCGACCACAAAATCCTTTCCCAGCTGGGAAGGGTCCTCCACCGGAATAACGGTTGAATCCTCCTTCAGATATACCCGGTAGGTATTGACCGGGTCGGCCTCAAAACTCACCCCGTACCACTTTGAGGTGGAAAGGGCCAGGTTCTTGGCAAAGAGCAGGTCCGCGACAACCTTTTTGGCCGCGGCCTCCAATTTGACCGCGCGGTAGGGGCTGATCGAAAGAAAAGAGAAAATGGCCAGGACCCCAAGGATCACCAGGATCACGACAAATTCGATGATGGTAAATCCCCGTCTTTTCATGCCAGCTGATTTTAACATCTCGCCTCAAACAACGCAAACCCTTTCAGCCCGCATCTGTGCAGAATAAATTTGGAGCAGACCCAGAGCGTCTGCAATCCGTAAACCGTGCTTCTTAAGAAATTGATCTCAGAGGCCTCCGCAAAGTAGCGGCAAGGCACCGGGATCTCTCCCGCCCGCAAACCAAAGGCGGAGACCTGGGCCAGGATCTCGCTGTCAAACACAAAATCATCCGAGTTGCGCTCAAAAGGGACGGTCTCCAGGACTTTCCGGCTGAAGGCCCTGAGACCGGTGTGATACTCTGAAAGGTTCAGCCCAAAAACCATGTTTTCCACCCAGGTCAGGAACCGGTTCGAAATGTATTTATAAACCGGCATGCCGCCCGCCAGGGTCCCTTTTCTTCCGCCCAGGATCCTTGAGCCCAGCATCACATCTTTTTCGCCCGCGAGAATGGGGGCAATAAGCTCGGGGATCCTGGTGGCGTCGTACTGCCAGTCGGGATGGAGCATGATGACCACCTCCGCCCCTGCCGCCAGCGCTTCCCGGTAAAGCATTTTCTGGTTGCCGCCGTAACCAAGGTTGCGCGGGGTTTTCAGCACGTGGATCCCCAACGAGTTCGCGATCTCTACCGTCCGGTCGCTGGAGCAATCGTCCCCCAGAAGGACCTCATCCACGCTTTCCTTCGGAATATCCTGAAAGGTCTTCTCCAGGGTTTTTTCGGCGTTATACGCCGGCATGATAACGACAGTTTTGGTCATCTTATTCCCTTGTGCTCCCAGATCTCCCAATTCATGGAAGTTCCGATCTTGGTATAACCTGATTTTAACATATCAAAGAAGGGCTTGTATTGGACGCCCGGACTGGACACCACAATATATTTGGGGCGGCTCTTTTTGACATCCTCCAGCATATGCCGGCGGTACCTCACCGCCTTTTCCCCCGGATACATCAGGGGATAGAAATAAAAATATTTTGAGGCGGCTTTTCTTTGGCTGTAAAAATAAAGCTCCTGTTCAGCCCCCCACACAAAAATGCTGTCCGAAGAAAGCGTATTCAGGCGTATGAATTCTGCGACCTCGGGAGCGATCACAAAATCCCAGGTGGCGTATTTTCTTATGGATATCTCCTCCGGGGATAAAGAGAGATAATCGATCCAATGACTGAGATTGGCGCTGACCATGACGCAGATCAGCAGACCGATCCCCAGAGCAGGGATATACCTTTTCTTCCATTCAAAAAACATTAAAAGAGCAAATGCGGAAAGCAGCGCCAACGCCGGCATGACCTGGATAAAATAATGCCCGTAAAAACTTTTCCCCAGGAACACGCCGGTCAGAGACGCCAACCCCCAGCATGCCAGCAGGATCGATCCATTACGCCGCTCCCTGAAGAATATGAGAAAGACCGCCAAGGCGGATAAAAACCATAAGACCAGATTTTCGTTGCGCACCACATTCACCAGGGCCGGCCAGTTCCACAGCTTGTATTTGGCATATGCAAGATTATAAAGGAAGGCAGCCTCGATAAAATCCGGAAGAGCGCCTTTCCACCAAAAATAGACAACAAAAAAGAGGGGGGGAACCAAAAACCCACTGATCAGCCAAAGGGCTTTCAAGATTTTCTTTATTCCCCACAATTCATTGTGGGGTCTCACTGCCTCAAAACTCACAAACCCCAAAAGCACCAAAAAGTTGATCAACGCCACCTGTTTGGTCATCACCGCCAGACCGGAGAAAAGGCCAGCAAGGAAAAATAATCCTTCCCTGATATTCCCTGCTTTTCCCTGATCTTCCCTTCTTTTCCCTAAAAGGAAGAAGTACAACGCCAAAAGCAGCGGCAGGACCATAAAAGTCTCGGTATTGGCCGAGGTCCCCTGGACCAGCGGCCCTCCGGAAAAAAGGGCGTAGAGAAAAGCAGAAAGGATTCCCCCCGACCTTCCCCACCAGAGATATCCGACCGCAAAGACTAAAAGGGTCAGGATCAAACTGAAAAAAAGAGTGAATAGCCGGATGCTCAGCATTGAATCCCCGAATAATTTAAAGATCCCGGCATAGGCAAAATAGATCACCGGCGGTTTATGGTCAAAATAGTCGCGGTAGGGGATCTCGCCCACCAGCATCCGCTGCGCGATGTAGGCATAAGAACCCTCATCCCGCTCCAGCGGCTCTCCCAGAAAAGGGATCCGGAGCGCGATCTGCAACGCCAGGATCAATACCAGCAGGACAATGGTTGCATATTTACTCTTCATTTCAGCTGTTGCCTTTCACAAATCTTTCCGCCAGTCTAATGGAATCGTTTACCCCCCTATCCTCCGGATAGATCTGGGCGCTGGAAACATAATAGAGCTTGTCCCGGACCGCAAACGGCGGGATCTTGCGGGAATGGCCCAGGGTTGGGATGGGCTGGGCGAACTTTTCCCTGAATACAAAATATTCCACCACCTCATTCTCGGAAAAAAAAGGCTTTATTCTCTTTAGGCCCTGAACATAGACGTCAAACACTTCCCGGTCGGACGCACCCCAGAGCGGATGAGAATGCTCAAGATAGTTGGAAATATAAAGAAGCTTGAAGCCATTATAGCCCTTATCATCAAAGGCGTTAGTATGTTCAATCAATGCGCAGAACGGAATGTTTTCATCTCCGATATTCGTCCAGTAATGACGGCTGAATCTGCTCTTGAGTTTCAAAACCACGCATATATTTCCCAAGTAATCTATACCTGGGAAAGACACAACATTCGGGGTCGTGACCACGGTCAAGTCGCAATCGGACAGCGGGACATTTTGTGTTCCGCAATTCAACCTGATCTCCCCCCCCATTTTGCGAATATGTTCCGTCAGGGCGCCGATGAGGACCTGGTAGCTTCCGCGGAGATACCCCAGCTTCTCGCGTGTTCCAAACCTTCCCCGGGACAAACTTCTGGCCTTTAGCCTGGACCAGGCAAAAGAGGCAGGGATCCTGTCGGCATAGGGACCGAATTTTCCTCTGAGCATGGGCTTCCAGACCTTTTGATACACATTTTCTCCCATGTTGCTTACGATCCATTCCCGGGCGGTAATGTTCTCCAAGGGGATCCAATCCTTGACCCCTTTCGCCTGGAGACTGAAAAGGCCGAACTTAACACGCTCGGCAAAGCCGATGGGCGAAAACCGAAGCAGGTCGATGGGGGTGGTAAAGGAATACGTTTTCTCCTGGGAATAGAAACCCATCCTCGGATAGACCCAGTGGAGATGATCATCGATGCCCAGTTCCCGCAGAAGTCCTATCGCGGCTGAATCCTGAACAAAGAAATGGTGATAGAACTTCTCCAACAAGGCGTCCTCGATCCGGAAGGTCGAAAGCGCACCTCCGAGATGGTCTTCTTTCTCAAAAACTACGGCCTGGGACCCCTTTTTCAGAAGAAAATAAGCCAGGGTCAAGCCGGTGATCCCCCCACCAATTATGGCCGCGCGCCTGTTCATTTCTCTAATATTATACCGCATATCCTTTGCCCACCAAACGGCTTTTAAACCAGCCAAAACTGTTCTATAATTCCACTAAATGAGGAATCATATGCCCTCACCCGACGCCCTTAAGACCCTCACCCTCTCCCACGGGGAGAGGGTTCCTACGCTGTTGCTTTTTACCCCCTCTCCCTCTGGGAGAGGGGGTGCGAAAGCCTTTGCGTCGGCGGGGGTGAGGGCCACATGACCCCCCTCATGAAACCGTTCACCATCAACATTCCTGTCTATAATGAAGAAGAAATCCTGATCGCTAATACGGAAAAGCTCCTCCAACACCTCAAAGGATTAAAGACCGATTATGAGATCATCATTGTGAGCAACGGATCAACCGACAGCAGCAATGAGCTGGGAAAAGAGCTCCAGGAAAAATACAGAGAGGTTCGGTTCATGACCCTTCCCCACAAGGGGGTCGGCCGGGCGTTCGAGCAGGCAGCTAAAACGGCAAAATTCCCCCATATCATCTCACTGGATATTGACCTCTCAACCGACCTGGCTTTTATCAAAGAAGCCAACGTCCTGCTGGATACCTATCAGATCGTGATCGGTTCCAAGATCATGGGAACGCAAAAGCGCAGCCTGATCCGCAAGATCGGAAGCGGCATCTTCATCTATTTCACGCGGCTTTTCCTGGGGATCCCCCTTCACGACTTTTCCATCGGGGCAAAAGGCTACCGCCGCGACTTCGTGATGGATAACCTGGAGCATATCGATCCCCACACCAGTTATGTGCTGAACCTGGCATATTGCGCCAAGAAGGAGAAGAAGGAAGTAATAGAGATCCCGGTAAAATGCATGGATTTCAGGAAAAGCAGGTTCAATCTCTTAGCCGAGGTCTTTTACCGCTTCGGCATGCTTTTCAGGCTGGTCTTCGCTTCTTTAAAAAAATCCCGGCAATGACCCCGAGCAGCGCCAGCGCTGAAATCGTTTCGCCCAGATAATTATATTTGCTTTTGGCAAAAGTCAATTTGACCTTATTTTGCTCCGGATAAACCAGCATAAAGGTCGGCGTGACCAGATAGACCCTCTTCGCCCCTTCCACCCTCCAGTTGGGATGATAGGAAACCCGGATGATATGCGGATGCCCGATCAGATTTGTCTCGAATTCAATAGTCTCATTTCCCACTTTTTCCGTGATCCGGTGCCAGGGCACGGGCAAGGGAACCTTGGGCGCCTGAGCGGCATCACTGGTTTGGTGTTTGAAACGCGATCCCTCCCCTTCCCCTGGCGCGTAAACCACCGGAACCTCCTGAAGACGGGGGACCTTGAACCAGTTATAAAAGCTCATCTTCCAGTCCTTTTTTGTAAATCTGACCGGCGCATATCGAGCTGGAACCACATAATGGCGATCAGTGTTTGCCACTCGGTAAACGTCAAGCTCTCCAAACCTCTTCTCGAATTGGTATTCCGGCATCCCCCGGATGGCGTTCCTGACCTTATCGCTCCTCACGATGAACTGCGTGACATTGAACATATTAAGATGCTGCGCGCCGTTCTTGAGATTGAAGGGAGAAACCGGGTAGCTCCAGAAGGGAGCGGAAACATCCTTGGATATCTCCGACTGGATGTAGAAAGCATAAGGACCGGTAATGGAGGATTGCATGTAAAGTCCCTCCAGGGTATCGCGGCCGGCAAACATCCGCAGTGATTCAAAAATGCGCTGGGTCCCCAGGGCCTCATACTTAACGGAATTCTCATAAACCGCCCTTCCCCCGTCGTCGGTTTTTCGCAGATAATCAAAGAGTTTTTTTACCTGCGGCCAGGTGTCCTTTTGCTCAAAGCCGGAATAGTTCCATGCTATCCAACTCTTGATGTATCCCGTATTGATATTGACCCAGAGCAACATGGCGAGGAGGGCGATCACAGGGATAAGCTGCGGCAGGCGAATGTTTTTTGAGATGTCCTGCAGGGCCGTCGCCCCGAATATGGCAAGCAGGAACTGCAGAAAGGTCAGAAAGCGTATGTCAACCAGGCCAAGTCTAGGGCCAAGGAAGTAAAACACCACGCCGATGCCCAGGGCGAAACCAAAATAATACGTCCTTTGGTCACGCCGGTTGAAAAGAATGGCAAGCACTGAAAGCGCGAAAAAAGGGATCAGGATCGGCGGGAATATCTCCCAAACCGAATGGAAATGCCAAATCATATGAAAAGGCACCACATAAGGAAGGTTGGCAACAAAAGGCAGGAACCAGAAGGCCAAAAACATGCTTCCCAGCGCGTAAACCCGGAACATGTACCAGATATTCCTGACAATATTGCGACTGAAAAGGAAGAAAAAGGAGAGAAAGGCCAGAAAAACCAGGGTGTAACCATGGCTGAAGCCCATCAAGAAGAACAGGGCGGCATTAAAGATCACATACTTATTCTCGGACATACCGCGGTAAAGGGTACCGATCAGGACCACAAAAACCGCCAGGCTGAAAGAGAAAGAAAATTCCCCCGCGAGCGTGCTCGGGATATTCCCCCCCCACATGGAATTCCTTTCGTTAAAAAGAAAAGCCAGGGAAAATATCCCGCCCAGAATGGGAACAGGGTCTTCATACTCCATGACCCGGAACATGATATAGACACAGAGCGGAAGCAGAAATGTCCCCAGCACGGTCACAAGCTTGAAGCTGATCTCCAGCGGAATAACATAGCTCAGCAGGGCCATGAGCAAAAAGGTCAAAGGGAAATAATGGTAAAAAAGCGGAAAGCCGGCGTAATTTGCGCGCAGCCATCCCATTATTTTGCCTTGGGGAAGCAGCACATCACGCAGGTATTGGGCGGTATAGTAATGGGAAGCGGTGTCTCCGCCGGCGGTCCGGGTCTTGAGCAGGAGAAGGCTGGGCTTAAAAAAGGTCAGCAAAAAAGCCCAGATAAAGAGAAGTATGATGATGTCCAGCAGGAACCGTTTTCCTTTGAGCAGCTGTCTAAGCACGGCCCTTCTTCTTGCCCAGGAACTGGGCCGCCACCAAGACCAGCGTCAGCACCGCTATGATAAAAATTATGACCGGATAACTTAACCCAAAGAGTTCCTGCGACTGCATGATCTTGACCGTGGCCGGGGTGATGGTGGTCTGATGAAGACTTCCCTTTTCATGCTCGGTTACGGCAAAGACCTGATAGCTGCTTCCATTCAGCGCAGAAAAGTTCTCGAGTTCAAAGGCGGCCTCCTCTTTGGAATTTGCCGGAACTGAGATCTCAACTCTGTCTGGCGCGGCTGAGATCTCCCGGGGCACGACCAAAGAGGTGGAAGCCTCGATATCCGCTTTCGAAAGGTTCTTGAGGGTCAATTTTACCCTTCCCTTCTTCCAGAAAGTGGAGGAAGTAAGTTTGCCAAAAAGATCGGAGGGCCGGCTCTCGGTGCGATAGGAAAAGGTCTGGCAGCTCAATGCCGAAAAAGGATATTGGTTCGCATCCGCATAATGCATGACCACAACCAGGGGATATTCCCCCGGGACCTTTTGATCAAGCTTAAAACTGCGCTGGGCCCGGTAAGCGCCGTTGACCTTGAGCTCTGCCGCTTTTTTCAAGACAACTTTTTTTTCGCCCAACCGTACCTCCGCCTGAACATTGTGGGCGGCCTCATCTCCCTTGTTCACGGAAGAGATGCTGACCGTTAGGGTGTTCCCCGCAACAGCGGAATTAACCGTGGTCTGGAGGCTGATATATGACGCTGAGGCCGGCAAAGTAACGAGAAATGAGTAACCAGTAACGAGGAATAAAATTAGAAGCTTTTTCATTGGACCACGATCTTCCTGAAGTCCGCCACGCGCAGATAGAGTTTTTCCAGGGATTTGAGCAGGGAGAGGCGGTTCAATTTCAACTTCTCGTTCTCATGCATGACCAGGACCTTTTCAAAAAAGGTCTCGATGGGCTGGGTAAGCTTGGCCAGGGCCTTGAGGGCGGCCTCCCATTCCCGCTTGTTCTCGGCTTCCCCCACCTCCCAGTTGACTTTCATGTAGGCGTCAAAAAGACTCTTTTCCTCCTTCTCTGCCAAATCGGTTTCGATGACTTCATCCCGGGGCGCGTCTTTGGCGATGCGCGAAACGCGGTCGGCGGACCGCACCACTCCCCTGAACCAATCCCCGGAAGCCAAGCGGTTGAGGACCGCCGCCCTTTCCAAACAACCCATAATATCGTTGCAGTCACAAAGCACAGCGTCCACGATATCATACCTGATACCCCTCTCCAGGAAAATCGGCTTCAACCTCGCCGCGATGAAATCCAGGATCTGCCTCTTGATCTTGGGAAAATCCTGGTAGCCGGTCTCCCCTTTCTCGAAAAGATATCCCAGAAACACCGGTTCATACAGCTTGTAGCCGCGCTCGATGCCTTCGTCCAGGAGGAGATCGATCTTTTTTTCCAGCATGATGCGGATGATGCCGTGGGCAGCGCGGCGCAAGCCGTAAGGATCCTCTGATCCGGTGGGAATAGCACCCACGCTGAAACACCCCACCAGGGAATCAATCCGATCCGCCAAAGCGACCGCTGTCCCTTCAACAGAAGCGGGCAGCTTGTCCTCCGCGAATCGGGGCAGATAATGTTCAAAGATCCCCTGCGCCACTTTGGGATCTTCCCCCGAAAGGAGCGCGTATTCCCGCCCCATGACCCCCTGGAGCTCCGGAAATTCATAGACCATCTTGGTGGAGAGGTCCGCCTTGCAAAGTTCAGTTATCCTGCGCACGATGTTGACCGCTTTATCATCCAACCCCAGGCGCCGGCCGACCCATTCCGCCAGCTTGCTCATCCTCTCCGCCTTGTGGGTCATGGTCCCGAGCTTCTCAAAGAAGGCGATGCGGTCAAGGTCCCCGACCCTCATCCGCAGGGGCAATTTACGATCCTCTTCGAAGAAGAACTTCGCGTCCGCGAGACGGGCGGAAAGCACTTTCTGGTTCCCTTCCACAACCTTCGCATTCTTGCATCCATCTGTTACCACCACGAATTTTGCCAGGAGTTTTCCTTCTTTGTCGACCATGGGGAAATACTTCTGGTTTTTTTTCATGGAGGTGATAAGCACCTCCTGGGGGATCTTGAGGAATTCAGGGTCCAGATCACCCGGATAAGCGGCGGGATCCTCGACCAGAAAAGTCACCTCAGAAAGCAGGTCTTCTTCGACCAATGCCCGGGCCTTGGCCCTTTTGGCGACCGCCTCGACTTTTCCTCTGATCAGAGCTTTTCTCTCTTCCTGATCAACGATCACCCCAAGTTTGAGAAGAAGCCTTTTATATAATGATAATTCCGCAGTTTTGACTTTTGATGCCTCGACATTGCTCGGCATCAATCCCGAGCCCCGTCGAGGGATTGACTTTTGACTTTTGACTTTGGCATACCGGTGCCCGACGGTTTTGTTGGATGATTTAATTCCGGCAAGATCAAACTTAACAACCTTACTCCCGCATAAAGCCAGGACCCAGTGGATGGGCCGGATAAACTTGAAGTCAATATCCCCCCAGCGCATGGCCAGGGGCTGATAGAGCGACGAGATTATTTCGGGGAAGACCGCAGCCAGAACCTTTTCCGTGGGTTTTCCCTTGCGCAGGACCCGCGCGAATACATAGTTCTTTTTGCCGACCTCTTTTGTGACCAGCGCCTCCGCGGAAACCCCCAGACTTTTGGCAAATCCAACCGCCGCCTGGGTGGGCTTACCCGAAGCGTCAAACGCCTTTTCTGCCGGCGGCCCCTTCACCTCTTCGGAAAGATCCTCCTGCCTTGGAACAATGTTCTCGATATACAGTGTGAGGCGACGGTAAGTGCCAAGGGTCCTGATCTTGGTATAAGTGATCCTTTCGCGCCGAAGCTTATCCTCGGCCTTTTTCTTGAGGTCCTCCAGGAACCCGGGCATAAAGCGCGCCGGGATCTCTTCGCAACCTATCTCAAGCAGAGCGTTCAACATAAACCTTTGCGCACCTTCTCGCCAGTTTTCGGATCCGCAGTATATACGCCATCCTTTCGGTGACCGAGATCGCGCCCCGCGCGTCCAGGATATTAAAGACATGAGAGCATTTCAGAACATAATCGTAAGCCGGCAGGACCAGCTCCTGGTCCAGGAGCCGGAGGGCTTCTTTCTCATAACCTTCAAAAAGTGAGGTGACAGTATCAACGTCCGCCGCCTCAAAATTATAGCGGGAATGCTCCCGCTCCTGGGGAAGATAAATATCCCCGTACTTGACGTCCTTGGTCCACTGGATATCGAAAATGTTATCGACCTTCTGGATGAACATGGCGATGCGCTCCAGGCCGTAGGTCAGCTCGACCGCAACCGGCTTGCAGTGATACCCGCCGCATTCCTGGAAATAAGTGAACTGGGTGATCTCCATCCCCTCCGCCCAGACCTCCCAGCCGGTTCCCCAGGCGCCGAGGGTGGGAGATTCCCAATTATCCTCAACAAAACGCACATCATGCTGGGCGGGGTCGATACCGAGCGAGCGAAGCGAGTCGAGGTATATATCCTGTATATCCAAGGGCGAGGGTTTAATGATCACCTGATACTGAAAATAATGGAAAAGACGGTTGGGGTTTTCCCCATATCTTCCGTCGGTCGGACGCCGGACCGGATCGATATACGCCACTTTCCAGGGCTTGGGGCCCAGGACGCCGAAGAAAGTCGCCGGGGACATGGTGGCAGCCCCTTTTTCCAGATCATAGGGCTGACGGATGACGCAGCCACAGCCCGCCCAAAAGCGATTCAACCCGTCGATTATTTCTTGAAAGGAAAGCTTTTTCACGCTACAATTATAACAATGGCATTTTACGATTACAAGTGTAAGAAATGCGGTCTGGTGTTCGAGGTCAAAAAGGGAATGAATGAATCCTTTGACCCCAGATGCCCGCATTGCGACTCCAATTCCCGGCGCATTTTTTCCGTTCCCCGAACCATGGGATCGGAAAGTGGAGCTTGCAGTACTTGTTCCTCCGGTGTATGCTCTACCTGCGGGGTGAGTAAATAATGAAGGAAGCGATAAAAAAACTGGTTGAAGGGAAGGATCTGACCCGCCAGGAAGCGGCGATCGCCATGGATACCATTATGCAGGGGAACGCCACCCCCTCCCAGATCGCGGCCTTCATCACCGCCCTCCGCATTAAAGGCGAAACCGTGGACGAGATCACCGGCTGCGCGGAAAAGATGCGGGAGCATGCAATCAATATTTATCCCCACCAGAAAGAAGTGGTGGACACCTGCGGCACCGGCGGCGATGTATCGGGAACCTTTAACATCTCTACCGTTTCCGCCTTTGTGGCGGCAGGAGCCGAAGTTTCCATCGCCAAGCACGGCAACCGCTCCGTTTCCAGCAAGTGCGGCTCCGCGGACGTGCTGGAAGCGCTGGGCGTAAAGATAGATATTGAACCCAAAAAGGTCGAGGAATGCATCAGCAAAGTCGGCATCGGATTTATTTTCGCTCCCACCTTCCACAAGGCCATGCGCTTTGCCATGCCCTCGCGCCGCGAGATCGGGATCCGAACGGTCTTCAACATCCTGGGCCCGCTCACCAACCCGGCCAAAGCCTCCGCCCAGGTCCTGGGGGTTTTCGATGCGGACCTGACCGAGATGCTCGCCAAAGTATTAGGCAACCTGGGAGTAAAACACGCCCTGGTCGTCCACGGCATGGATGGATTAGACGAGATTTCGATCTCCGACAAGACCAAGGTCTCACACCTCCGGAACGGCAAAGTCGACAATTATTTCATCAAGCCCGAGGATTTCAAGATCCATAAAGCCAGGAAAGAGGATGTCCTGGGCGGGACCATCAACCAGAACATGGAGATCACCGTCAATATCCTCACCGGGGAGGAGAAAGGCGCCAAGCGGGATGTGGTCCTGCTCAACGCCGCCGCCGCCATCTTTGTCGGTGGAAAAGCCAAGGATCTGAAAGAAGGGATCAAGCTGGCAGGAGGATCGATCGATTCCGGAGCGGCAAAAAGAAAACTGGACGAGATGGTCGAATTCACGAACAAATAAACATGTTCATCAAAACCGATAATCTGATCAAGAAATACGGCAAAAAATTGGCGGTCAACCACATCTCAATCGAGGTCAAGCAGGGAGAGATCGTGGGGCTGCTCGGGCCCAACGGCGCCGGAAAGACCACCACCTTTTACATGGTGGTAGGCCTGATCCATCCCAACGCGGGAAGGGTCTTCATGGGAGAACAGGAGATCACCAATCTTCCCATGCACCGCCGCGCCCACCTCGGGATCGGCTACCTGCCCCAGGAACCTTCCATCTTCCGGAAACTGACGGTGGAAGAGAACATCCTGATCCTGTGGGAGCTCATGCCCCAGGTCAGAAGGGCCGAATACGAAAAGAAGCTCAATGAGGTCTTTGACGAGCTGGGGGTCACGCACCTGCGCAAGCAAAAAGCATATACGCTCTCCGGGGGGGAGCAGCGGCGGGTGGAGATCGCCCGCGCCCTTTCCACCAACCCTTCTTTCATCCTCCTGGATGAGCCCTTTACCGGCATCGATCCCAAGACCGTGTCCGACCTGCAGGAGATCATCAAGCACTTGAGATCCAAGGGGATCGGCGTGCTCATCACCGATCACAACGTGCGCGAGACCCTGGCGATCACCGACCGCGCCTACATCATCCACAAGGGCGAGATCATGGTCTCGGGCGATTCCAACATGGTGTCCCGATCCGAGGAAGCCAAGAAATTCTACCTCGGGGAGAAGTTCGCGCTTTGATCAAGATCATTGACCGATACATCTTCCGTGAGCTGATCGAACCCTTCCTCTTCGGCCTGGGCGCCTTTACCGCCATCCTTTCCGCCAGCATGGTGCTCTTTGAGCTCGTGCGCGCGGTGGTCCTGCGCGGCATGCCCTTGATCGTCGCCCTGCAGATCTTTGTCTACCGCCTCCCCAGCATCGTGGTCTATATCTTTCCCATGGCGATCCTGCTCGCGGCGCTTCTCTCTTTCTCAAGGCTCTCCGGGGACTCCGAGATCATCGCCTTCCGCTCTTCCGGCATCTCGCTTTACCGGCTTATTGTTCCGGTGCTTTTTCTGGGACTGCTGGTTTCGTTCGTTAACCTGGCTTTTTCTGAGATCGTGGTCCCGGAATCGAACAAGGCCTCCAAGAACCTGCTGCTTGAGACCTCCGCCCGGCACCAGCCCAAGCTCCAGAAGAACGTTTTCGTCCCCGAGATGGAGCGCGGGGCCTTAAAAAGGATCTTTTACGCCGAGACCCTCAAGGGGGACGCCATGCAGAACGTGATCGTCCAGGAATTTTCCGACGGCCAGCTCACCCAGATCCTGACCGCCAAGAGCGCCAAGTGGCAGAAGGATAAGAATTCCTGGCTTTTCCACGACGGGACCATTTACCTCATCGCCGAAAGCGGCGAATACAAGCATCTCATAAAATTCAAGGAGCAGTCCCTGGCCATAAAATATACCCCCGCCGACTTCTACATCGGCGACCGCAACCCGGACGAGATGACCATCGCCGAGCTTAGAGAATTCATTTCCCTCAAGGAAAAGATGGGCGTGGATGTCACCGATTTCAAGATCCAGCTTAACATGAAAATGGCCCTCCCTTTCGCTTCGCTGGTCTTTGCTCTCCTCGGCGCCCCGCTGGGCATTACCCGCCGCCGCGCCTCCTCCTCCATCGGGCTGGGGCTTTCGATCATCGTCATCTTCCTGTATTACATCGTGGCCTTCGTGAGCATGGCGGTGGGAGAGCTTGGCTTGATCTCTCCCGCGCTTTCCGCCTGGATGCCCAATTTCGTGACCGGGGGTATCGGCTGGTACATCCTTTCCAAGGCAGCCACGTCATAATGTTCACCTTTGGCGTCAGGATAATTTTGCTGCTCCTCCTCATCGGCGGAGCCGTCGCCATCATCGGCGACTATATCGGGAGGGCGATCGGCCGCCGCCGCCTGACCATCTTTAGCTTGAGGCCGCGCCACACCGCCTTTGCCGTGACCATCCTGACCGGGATCCTGATTGTGTTCATGACCATGGGGATCATCCTGGCCGTTTCCCGGGACGCGCGCACCGCCCTTTTCGGCCTGGAAGAGCTCAGGAAAGATCTGGCGAACACAAAAAACGAACTTGCGGTAAGGATCGCTGAAAAGGAAAAGGTCGAAGCGGAAAGAAAAAAGGCCGAAAGCGACCTGGCCTCCGCCAAAAGCAGCCTGCGCCAGGCAAAGACCGAGATCGCGGCGCTGGAAAAAACCAAAGAAAAGCTGGGAAAAGAAGTGGAAATCTCCCGCAAAGGCACGGTCTTATTCAGGGTCAACGAGGCCCTGTTGTCTTCCGTCATCCAGGCCGGGCCCGAAAAAAAGAAGCTGGAGGAAGGGCTCAAGCAGATCCTCTCCGCCGCGGACGCTTATGTCCGGAGCTTTGGGGTAAAGAAAAGCGGGCATCTCATCTTCGTCTCACCGGAAGATTTTAATCAAGCAGTGGAGACACTGCAAAAAAGAAGAGATGAGAACATCGTGCAGGTGGTGGCAAAGCGCAATTCCCTTTTCGGCGAAGAAGTGCCGATTTATTTTAAGATCATTGAGAACAAGTTGGTCTACAAAGCGGGAGAAGAGATCGCTGAGATCGACATTGCTGCCGCCCTGTCAACGCCGGAGATCGAACAGGAGATAAAGAGGCTGCTTTATAACACTCATCACTCCGCCAAGGAAGCGGGGGTTTTACCGGATCCGAGCGGATCAGTGGGAAGCATCCCCTACTCAAAGATTTCGACTCTCGCCAAAAAGATCAAAGCTTACGGCAAGGGAATAAAGCTTAGGGCCTTAGCCGCTACCGACACCTACATCCTGGGACCTCTCGAAATAACCTTCAAGACTTTCTATAAATAAACTACAATCCGATAGCGAATTTAGTCTTTATCGGATTTCCCCCGGTCGGATGAATGATGACAAAGTACACGCCGTTGGGCAGATCGCTGATATCGATGGCAACCGTATTAGAACCAGCAGCCCCTCCTAGTTCATCCGCAGTGTAGGCCCTTCTTCGGATGGGATTTCCCTTGATATCGCGGATCTCAACCGTGACCGCGACCGGAGATTGTAAATTATAGGTAATTTCGACATCGTTCTCAGATTCCGTCACTCCCGCCACCACCGCCCCCGTGATCCCCACCTCCGTGCTGCGGAAAATATTATAGGCGGCGGAGGTCTGGTTATTGTACTTATCCCTCCCCCTTATCACCAGGGTGTGACTACCCACCGTTACATCCGGCTGAGCCTGGATCTCCCAACGGGTGTCGGTTGAGGAGAGAATCGTATAACCGGCTGCATCACTTCCGTCCAGCGTGATCGCCGCGCTCCCAATCCCCTGGTCGTCGGTCAGGACCGCATTCACCAACGGATCAGCGCCGACCGGGTTAACACCGGTGGGATCCAGGTCGACCCCTCCGATCTTAACACTTTCGATCACCGGATTGGTGGTATCGGGGCTTGTGGTCGAATAATTGAAGGAAACAGAATCAAGCGCCGGCGTGCCCAGCCTGTCCGCAGGGGAATCGAACTTGAACCTTGCCTGGATCCAGGGGCCGTTATTCGGGATACTGCCGCCGTCGGTAACAGCCACCCACTCACGGCCGTCCAGGTCGGCTTCGGATGCCCCTGTCCTGACCTGCGCAGTAATACCATCGGTTCCTGAAGATTCCCATTCGATGGTGTCCCAGCTGTAAAAATAATCCGTGTTCTCTATTTTTTCCGTAGTATAATATCCGGAAGCCGCGTAGAGCTCGGTCACCTTCTGCACATAAACGTCTTTTGCCCCATTGCTCTGCACATGCCAGGAAACGATCGCTCCCCGGTCCTCACAGGCAACAAGCTGCACCGGGAAATCGGACGCCACAGAATAATCGCTGGAAAGCTGAACCCCGCCCGCGCCCCACAATTCATTGCCGCTGCCGTCGAATCTTTGAGCATAGGGAATCAAGGTAGATAGGGTAGTACCTGCCATCCCCCCTCCATAGACGCCGCCTGATCCATCATAAGCCAAGCCCCATAACAAAGGGTAACCTACGTCTATCCCGCCGGCAGCAAACTGAGCTGTTCCAGAAGCATTTAACTTCTGAATATAGTCGTCATAATCTCCGGAACCCAAATCATCGATCCAGGAAAAATAGGCTTCCCCCTGGGGAAGAGCGGCAGGCCAAACGTTTGACTGTTGACCGGAAGCGGTTGAAAGCGCCACGCCGGTGTTTCCCCAAACCCGGGTCCCATCTGGTTGGATGCGCTGAGCATAAATATCCCGCACCGACTCTTCTCCCTCATTCCATGCCACGATCGCCCCGTTGTAGGTCAGGCTGTGCACCAGCCGCTGATTGTCTTTTTTCACGCCCGAAGTGGAAACCTCTATCCCGTTATCCCCATAGTGTGGCGTGTCCAGGTCTCCGTCGGATTCAATTCGAGATATCCACACGTTATCAAAGCCATCCCGGTCATCCATCCAGGAGATCATATAGCCCTCGTCATTACTGCTTTCTCTGATCGCAACGATTAAGGGATCATCAGGCTCCGTCGCACTGGAATTGCAGACGGCAACGCCGTCCGCAGCTACCTGCCACATTTTGTTCCCGCCAGAATCTATTCTTTGAGCATATATCGCCGTCAGAATGCCGCCATTAGTGCCACGGTAATCCCTCCAAACCGCAACCGCCCCTCCTGCATCGTCGCTTACCGCTTGCGGCTGATCCTGCGTATTTGCGGCGCCGCACACCTCCACCGGCGCAGGCCAAACCTCATCCCCATTCAAATTGTATTTCTGGGCATAAATATCCTCATTCCCCCCTCCGGCGTCCGCGTTTACATAGACCACGATCGCCCCATCGCAGGTCCCGTCGGTGCTGGAAGCCACCACTTTAGGCTCGCTTTGTTCTCCTCCGATGGTCACCCGTTTTTCCCAAACAAGCGAACCCGTGGTATCTACCCTTGCTAGATATATATCTCCATCAACGCTGTCCTTGCGTGTATCTCTCCAGGCAACAAACGCCCCACCGGAACCATCAGTATCCATATCCGCTTCATCGACCACGCTTCCAGCTGATTGATTGACCCGCACCCCGTTGGCCGTCCAGAGCGCCTCCGGCCCGTACGTCAGCACAACCGTATCCCCCGAAACTTCGGTGTCGGTAAAAACCGCCCCGCTCGCGCTGAATTCAGCCGCGGTCGATTTCGTGATCGCCGCCCCGAAAGCGCTGGAAGCCAATCCGATCAGCAGCAAAAAGACCATAACTCTAACCTTCATGATTTACCCTCCTTGTTTAAAGTCCAGGACTTCCTTTATTCTGGGAGCCAGAAGTTCCGTTCTTGAAAGGATCTCTACTGCTTCCGCTCTGGTTAATTTATTGTTGAGGTCAAAACGCTGCCCCAGGTACTGCAACAGACCGGCCTCCTTGGCAGACATGATGTATCGTGCCGCCCAGTGCCTCCCCGGCACGTCAGGGAAAGGCGCTTCCAGCAGTTTGGGTTCGGGCAAGCCCGCAAAGCGCGCCACCACCGTGACCCCCTCCGCCCGGGTGATCAAGCCATTCGGCCGGAACGTCTCGTCCGGATATCCCTTGAACACACCCTCTTTGACCGCCTGCGCGATATATCCTGATGCCCAGTGACCCACCGGCACATCCTTGAATCCCGTCTTCCGTCTCTCGCCCCTCGTCCCCTGGATCTTCATGAGAACCGTGCACATCTCCGCCCGGGTGATGTTCCCTTCGGGACGAAAAGTCCCATCCGGATAACCGCCAATGATCCCGAGCAGGGCCATGACCGAGATCGGTTTTCTCACCCAGTAATCTTCAGGTACATCCTTGAAAGCTGGAAGCCGCAGGATCTTTAATGTTTTCTCTTCTAGTTGATTTCCCTTATTGTCATAGGGAATGAATCGAAGCGTGTTCTTGCCGGGCAAAAGCGAATAGGCAAAACGAAAATTCCCGTCGGTCAGGATCCTCTCTTTTTCATTGACTTCCAGGCGCTCGACCCGCGGGAGCACATATCCTTCGACAATGGTCGAATCCTCGAAGACAATGGTTTCATCCTCCGGCTGCACGATCTCAACCGGATCTTCCTCGATCACCTCTTCTTCCTCCGCAAAGACCCCGTAGGAAAGGGAAAAGACATGGGCCGTGTTCTGGGAAAGCGATCCGAACTCGTGGTAGGCGTAATCGAACTTGAAGCCCCGGGTCAAAATCGAAAGCCCGGCGGTCATGTTCGTTTCAGATGGATCTTGATCAGATCCGGCGCGCAGGGCGAAGGTGGGAGTCAACCACCATTCCGCTCCCAGTTTGAGCAAACTGCTCTTGTCTTGCTGGGTCGGGAAAAATTCATAATCGGCGTTGAAGTTGTAAGCCCCCAGCTTATATCTCAAGCCCACGCGGGAAGAGGTCAAGATCCCGTCTTCCTTGCCGTCATTCCACTTGATCTTCGCTCCCAGGGAGGCAGGCACAAAATTCCTCTGTAGAAACCCTAATTTCAGGTCTTCGCGCAGTTCATAGATCAACCCGAGGTCGGCGTCATATCCGCTGCCGGAATTTCCGCCGGTGAACCCCTGGCTGTAGAGCTTAAGGCTCAGGCCGGCCGAAAGCTTGTCCTGGACCTTCCTGCCGTAAGAAAGGTAATAAATATTATTGTAATAGGTCGTAGTCCCGGCCTCCAAACTCAAGAGGCCGGTGACCGGATCGCGGGTGGCGCTCTGGATCCCTCCCACCGAAGCACCCAGCATCCCGATCCCGATGGCGTCTTCGCCCAGCGGCCGCACCCCGCCCAGGAGAAGATAATTCACTTCTCCCATCAATTGGGTATACATGCTGGTCACTCCCCAATTGGGAACTTCGGATAAAGCGGCGGAATTGAGGAAAATCGAATCAGGTTCGCCTGGGATGGCAACATAAGCCTTGCCCATACCAAGAGAGCGCGCTCCCACACCGAACCCCGAAGGATCCAATGCAATCTTTGCCTTTGCCGCCAACGGCAGCAAGAGGATAAAAACTAAAGCAAAAAGCGCCAGTTTTTTGGCTTTCACTCTACCAAAATGATACTTTACAGACACCTGTTTGTCAACTTGTTAAAATCACGGATTTCAAATATAATCAAGGCATGATCCTGGCGATCGATCCCGGCAAAGACAAATGCGGCCTGGCGGTGCTGGACCGGCAGGGAAGCGTCCTGGAAAAGAAGGTCCTGCCGCGGGAGCACGTGCTGAACGCTCTCCCCTACTTCGTGGCAAAATATGGGATCACCAGCGTGGTGGTGGGCCGAAGCGCTTCCGGAAAAGAGCTGGAGCGCGAGATCGCAAAAACCGATCTCAGGATCAGCCTGGTTTTTGTCTCGGAGAAATATTCGACCCTGGAGGCGCGGAAGCGTTATTGGAAAGAGAATAAGCCCAAAGGCTTGATGAGGTTGATCCCCACTTCGCTGCGCGTTCCGCCGGAGCCGGTGGATGATTACGCGGCGGTGATCCTGGGAGAAAGGTTCCTGGCCGGCTAAGGCTGATACTTCCTCACCCAGACATCGGTTGCCTGGCTGCTCGCGTTCTCATACCCGGCCACATATACATTGCCATTTTCGTCCACGACTATGCCGTAGCCAACCTCCCAGCCATTTTCAGCGTCATTATTATAGGTCTTGGTCCAGATCTCATTGCCATCTCCATCATATTTCCTCACCCAGACATTCGCCAACTGGCCGCTCACCGTCTCAAATCCAGTTACATACACACTGCCGCTTCCGTCCACTGCTATCCCCTGCCCGCTATCCCAGCCATTGGCGGGACCATCATGGGTTTTGGTCCAGATCTCGTTGCCATCCCCATCGTACTTCCTTATCCAGATATTTTTATCCTGACCGGTTACCGTCTCATATCCGATCACAAATACATTGCCGCTCCCATCCACCGCTACATCCAGTCCAATATCCCGGTCATTGTCGACCCCGTTATAAGTTTGGGTCCAGACCACGTTGCCGTCTGCGTCATATTTTCTGACCCAGACATTTGATTCCTCTCCGCTCACCCTTTCGTATCCAGCCACATACACGTTGCCGCTTCCATCCACCGTTATGCCGTTTCCGACATCCGAGCTGTTGGCAGGCCCATTATGGGTCCTGGTCCAGAGTGCGTTCCCGTTTGCGTCATATTTTCTGACCCAGGCATTCGCCCCCTGCCCGCTTACCGTCTCATATCCGACCACATAAACATTTCCATTGCCATCCACTGCGATGTCGCTCCCGTTATCCCAGTCATTATCAGCATCATTATAGGTCCGGGTCCAGAGCTCGCCGCCATCCCCATCGTACTTCCTTATCCAGATATTCCCTCCCTGACCGCTTACCGTCTCAGTTCCTATCACATACACATTGCCGCTTCCGTCCACCGTTATGTCCAGTCCAATATCCCAGCCATTATCAGCGCCATTATAGGTTTTGGTCCAGATCTCGTTGCCATCTCTATCATATTTCCTTACCCAGATGTTCTCCTCTTGACCGGTTACCGTCTCATATCCAACTACATATACATTGCCGCTTTCATCCACCGCGATTGCCTGTCCCCGATCATGGCTGTTATAAGTGCTATTATTATAAGTTCTGGTCCAGGCTTCCGTTAGATCTCTCACCGTAAAAGACCAGCTGTAATCCGCTCTCAGAGGATCGCCTGAAGCGCTCTTGACCGAGGCGGAAAGAGACGCAATGTAGGTCTTGAGGTTGTGCAGAAGGCCGCTGGGAGTAAAGACCGCGGTCTTAGTATCCGCGTCATAAGCGACCGCCCCGCTTACCGTGCTCCCGGAAACCGTGAAAGTATCGGCATTCAAAGTTGAGGCATCCATATCCTCAGAGAAGATCACTTTAATCTGAGCATCTGGAGCCACGTCAATCTCCTTGTCCGCAGGGTAAACCGAAGCCACTCCTCTGCCGCTGAGAGTGAATTTCCACAGAATCTTTCCGGCGCTGACCTTATTCTCAAAGATGTCTTTTATCTTTTCTTCGGCGGCCAAAATCTCAACCGCTTTAGGGCCGGCTCCTGACGTCAAATTCGACCATCCACCTATCCCGGATATGGTTATTGTTTTCCTGTCGCCTGACGCTTCAAGCGTGGCGGAAGCAATATCCGGAGTTCCCGCAGCGTGCCCCGGGCCATAGGAAGCGAACAGATCGCTGATGCAGAGATCCCAGGCAATGGGGTAATTAAAAGTCAAGGTAAGATCATTCGCGTAATTCACTCCAGTCGCATTCAGCGCGGGCGTCCGCGCATCCACTTTTAATATATCCTCGATCGTGTCCCTCACCTGCTCGCTGCAGCCGGCCATCAATCCCCCGACCGCTAACAAACCAACCAACAAGCCAACTAAATATTTTTTCATCATTTACCTCCTACTTTCCTCCGAGAACCGACACGCCAGAATAACCCTCTCTCTTTGTGCGTGCCACCGGAGCCGGTGGATGGTTACGCGGCGGTGATCTTAGGAGAAAGATTTCTAAGCAGTTAACGCCCCCCGGATCACTTGATCCGCAGGATCACGGTGTCGACCGGCGAAGAGAAATCACTGTCGCCGACCGCTAAAACCTTGCCCGAGGCGTCCAAAGCCAGGGCATTCCCTTCCTCTTTTTTGCCCTTTTCGTAGACCACCATTCCATTGGCGCCGAAACTCGTGTCCAGGTTGCCGTTCTGGTCATAGCGCCAGATGATCATGTTATCACTGCCGCCGGTCTTTGCGCTGCCGCCCGTGGCAAAAATCTTGCCCTGCTCATCCAGCGCGGCCGCATAAGCGTAGTCATCTCCATTCCCTTCGTCGTAAAATACGGTCCCGTTGGTACCGAAGCTTGGGTCCAGGCTGCCGGAAGCATCATAACACCAGATGGCCATATCATTGTTACCACCGGTATTCGCGCTTAAGCCCACTGCGAATATCCGGCCGGCGGCGTCCTGCATGACCGCAAAGCCATCGTCACTGCCGTAGCCGCGGTCGTATTTCACTGCCCCAGCCGTGCCGAAGCCCGTGTCCGGCGCACCGGTCGAGCTGAACCTCAGGATAAGAAGATCATTGTCACTGCCGTTCCAGCTGTAACCGGCGGCCAGGATCCTGCCGGAAGCGTCAATCGCGATCGACTCAGCGTAATCATTTCCGCTGCCACCTTCATAGCTGGCTGCACCGCTGCTGCCGAAGGTCGTGTCCAGCACGCCGCCGGAGCTGAACCTCAGCACCGCAGCATCCACATCCGTTCCGTTATTGACGGCCCCGGCAACCAGGATCCCGCCGGAAGCATCCGACAGAACCGCATTACCATCATCATTGCCGTTTCCGCTGTCATACCATGCCACCCCGCCCGTGCCAAAGCCCGTGTCCAGCACGCCGCCTGCGCTATACCTCAAGACCGCGATGTCATAGTCCCCACCCTGGTTGCTGCGGCCGGCGACCAGGATCCTGCCGGAAGCATCAAGCGCGATCGATTCGCCCAGGTCCTGCGCGCCGCTGTCGTAGACTGCCACCCCATTCGTGCCGAAGCTCGTGTCCGGGCTTCCATCCGCATTGAACGCCGCAATGAACATGTCATAGTTGCTGCCGTTCCAGCACCGGCCGGCGACCAGCACCCTGCCCGAGGCGTCAGTTACGACCCCCCGGCCGCGGTCAATCAGGCCCCGATCAAAGACTACCACTCCATCCGTGCCGAAGCTTTCATCGGAAACACCGATGGTCTCCGGCGTGGCTGCGATCTGGGGAGAGTCGGCGCTTTCATTGTTCAGCGCGTCTACTGCGGTCGCCACATAATAGTATGGCCGCCCGTTCACCAATCCGGAATGGGTATAGGGGCTGGTAACTCCCGCGATCTTGGTGCCGTTTCTTTTGGTGACGCCGGCTGTGTTTGACCAGTAAAGATTATAAGAAGCTGCCTCAGCCACAGAATCCCAGCTCAGGGTCGTTTGCAGGGTAGTTGACGCGGCACTAAAGTTATCAGGAGGAGGAAGAGCGGGAAGGATCTCAGCTAAGGTGAACTTCCAAAGCACATTCCCCGCGCGGATCTCGTTCTTGAATATATCCTTGATCTTACCTGATCCGGCCACGATCTCCACTACCTTCGTGCCCCCCTCTGACAGAGCTGACCAGCCCTTTGTCCCTGAAACCGTGAGGGTCTTTTGATCCTTGGACCAGCTCAGGGTAGCAGAGGAAAGGTCCGGTGTTCCGGCGGTGTGATTGGAACCATAAGAGCCAAGCAGATCATTTAGATCAAAGTTCGCTCTGTCAATGGGATAACTGAAAGCTATGGAAAGGCCTTCATAGGACCCAACCCCGGTCCTGCCCAGAGCCGGCGAGCGCTCCTGAACCACCAATATTTCTATATCTTTCACCTGCTCGCTGCATCCAACCATCAGACCTCCGACCACCACCAAACCAACCAGCAATCCAACAAACAAACCAACCACATTCTTTCTCATCTCCAATTCCTCCCTTTCAATTTACTTTCTGTTTTACGGCATTGGCATTTCAAAATTTAATGTTTCCTGCCGGTTAACTCTTGTCTTTGCGAGAACTCTGCCGTAAGGGCCTATTATAGCAGAAATCCCGGTATTGGCGACCTGCACAAAATACCTGCGGTTCTCAATCGCGCGGAAGATCCCGGCGTTCAGATGAAAATAAAGGGCGGAGGAGTCGTTAAACCAGGCGTCGTTGGTCAGAAGCAGGATGAGATCGGAATCCTTATTTACCCTTTCGCGGATGACCTGGGGAAAGGTGGACTCAAAACAGATGGCGGCCGCCGCCTCAAGCCTTCCGATACGGAGCAGCTCGGGATCCGGATTGGAATCAAATTCGGCCTCATAATACCCCACTCCCTTAAGGAAAGGATAAAGCAGGCTTCGGAATGGAAGATATTCGCCGAAAGGCACGCGGTGCTCCTTGTCATAACGGGAAATGACCTCTCCCTGCGGGGACATCGAGACCACCGAGTTGTACGCCCGCCCTTTTTCAAGGTGGGGCGTTCCAAACACCAGCCAGGCGTTACTTTCAACCGCCAGCTTTTTGAGGCGCGGAAAGAGGACGGGGTCGCGCAGGGTATAGGAAAATATGGCGGATTCCGGCCAGACAATGATGTCCGCTCCCTCCTCCGCCGCCTGCCGCGTCATGAATTCATGCAGGCTGAAAATGGTCGGGACTTTCGCCGGGTTCAATTTATCCTTCTGATCGATGTTGGGCTGAAGGAGCGCGAATGTTTGCGGGGAAGCGGAATGAGAGATATAAGTGGATAGGCTCATTGCCCAGGAGCCGTATGCCACGACCGCCAGCACCAAAACCAAAGTGAGCACCAGCGGCTGCCATCGCCGGACATTGCTCAAAAAAAGCGCCAGGGAGGCGTTGGACAGTATGACGAGAAAAGTAACTCCGTAAACGGTGGTAAAAGATGCGATCTGGATCAAGGGAAGGAGATGCGCCTGCGAATAACCGACATCGCCTCCCGCGACCCCGAACGGCCCGAAGGCGCGCAGCCACTCGATGAACGTCCACCACGCCGCCAACTCCAAGGCCTGAGAAACGCCGGCGCCGGCCGTGGACCGGGGCAGGAAGATGCGGGCATAGACGGCAAAGAGAAGAATGAACAGGGTCTGGAAAAGGACGAGCGCGACCCATCCCGGGACGATCCACCATTTCACGAACCGGAAAAGTGTGGTTACCCAGAAGAGATGGATGCCGAAAAAGACCACGCCAAAAACAAAACCGCAAACCAGACGCTCCTTTAAGTTTTGGGACCGCATCAGAGCCAGGAAAAAAGGGACGAGCGCGATCCACGCCAGCCAATAAAGAGCGAATTTGGGAAAAGCCAAAGCCAATAAGATGCCGGAGACCGCCGACAGGATAATGTTCATCATTGGATCTCCACCCTGCAATTCTCAATATCCAGGCTCGCATCCAGCGCGCCTGCCGGGTCATCCTCCACGGTGATCACTGACCCTTCCAGGCTCGAAATATAGTTATTGGTGGTAGGCAGATGATCGGCCGGGATCTTTTCGCCTCCGTCCGGCCAGGGAACGGCCACGAGATCAAAATAGATCGGGTTCGGGATCGCGCTGAAGATCCGCCCCAGGCGGAAGGAGAAACTGAGCCGGTCGCTCGCCTCGCCGATGTTGCCGATGACCTCGCGGGTCGGGACCTGCCCCAGGACAAAAGGCCCCTTGACCAGGGAATAGCCGGAAGTGTCGATCACGATATATCCGGACCAGGTCGAATAAAAATTGTTCTGATAGGCCTCGGGTGAACCGGTGGTGGGGGTCATCCCCGGTTCCAGGAATTCCGGCGCCTCTTCCAGGAAATCCGGCGGCGGCAGCGGCACCTTATAATCCGAGCGGTCGCTCAGCACTAAAAAGTAGCGGTTGGCGTTGACGTCAAAATTCCCCCGCAGAGTGACCTCCACCACCATCTGCTCGCCGTAGGTCACCAGCTGCGTGACCGTTCGGGCGCATCCCACTAACAACAAACAAACAACAGCTGACAACGCACACAACCTAAAACGCAATTTAATACCTCCTGATCGCTCCTTCCTGCTTGAATCCCTTCATTTCCTTTTCAAAACCCTCGATGTAGAACCCGCGTCCGGTGGAGATCCCCACCGGCTCATCCGGCAGGGCCTTCAGGCTGAGAGTGAAGCTGAACTCCTTGCGGTAATCGGAATAAGTATACTTGAGCTCCCAGCAGTGCAGGTCCTTGACCACCATTATATCACGCACCTTGAATTCTTCGGTAACGGGATCATAGACCTGGCTCAGTTTGACCCGCAGCTGATTGGGCTCCTCCTGCAGAAAGTATATCTCATAGACCGCGGAGGCCGATTTCATTTTGCCCGTGTTCAGGTCCGAGACCGCCGAAAAATTCATGAAAAGAAAGCGATAGGGATTAAGGTTCAGCTGATTGACCATATCCTTGTATCTTCGGTTCTCCACATCCCAGCCGCTCCGCAGGTTCCAGCTCAGCCGTTCATCCGGCCTGGCCATAAGACTGCTGTCGATATCAAACCATTTTCCTGTCTGCCAGTTGAATCCGCTGGCGGTCTCCCACTTAAAATTGCTCAAATAGTAAAACGTCATCCGCTCGCGGATGTCATGATAACGCGTCCCCATCCGGTCAAAAAGGAACGGGGAATTGCCATCTGTCGTCCCCTTGCGGTAATCCACGTCGTTCCTAAAGAAGCCGCCCAGGTTGGTGCGCAAGGCAAGGCTCTCCGAATAGGCGTAAAGCTGGTCGCCGGGCGTGTAAAAGTGCTGATTCAAACCCAACCCCAGGTAAGCGACCGTCCCCAAAGCCAGGGGAATATTCTTGTTGGCATTGAGGCTGGCGGAATAGCGCTCGCTTGAAAAATCCCGGTTCCCTCCCAGCTCTGAAACATATCTGACCTCGTGGTAATGGCCATAGCCGAACTTGGGGCTGAGGGTGAAAAGCGAAAGATTAAGCGGATCCGGCGCAACCTCAACTTCGGGCAGTTTCTCCAGATACTGATAATTGTCATCCCCCCGGTATTTATTCCCATCCAGGTCCACGTACCAGTTGGAACTGTAGCGCCAGGAATAGCCCCTCTCCCTTCCGGTGATGTCAAAAGCCGGCTCCAGACGCTGGTCCCCGACCTGCCCTTCGTCCGCGATGCTGTTGTAGTAATTCGCCCGGGCATTGAGCATGACATTATCCGACCAGAGCGGCCGGCGGTGCTCAAACCTTTGGGAATTCCGCACCCACTTCGGGCTGCTCTTGGAGAAATCATAATTAAAATCGTAGCTGGTAAAGATCTTTTGATATGCCTGGTCAAAATGAAGGGAATACTTTTGCAGCGCTCCGATCCGGTCATCAAAGGAGCTGGTCTTCAGGTTCCATCTCGCGTCGCGGCTGTGGCTGAGGTCCAGCCCCAGGGCGGTCTGGTCCCTTCTTCCCGAAGGAATAAGATACGTAACCGTATAGCTGTGATCCAGCTTGAGGGTCGTCCAGGGATCGATCTGCCGGGTATGGTTAACGTGCGTGACCCAATCCGCGATCCCGGTATCCTTTTCATCCAGATGGTAGAGATAAAGCGTTCCCGCTCCCAGACCCAACAGGGAATAGCCGACCTCAGTGCCGTAACCGAATCCCTTTTTCTCCATCAGGTCCAGATAAAGAACACCGTAAGGGTAGCCCCAGGAAGACTTTAAATAATCGCCCTCGACCTGATTATGGCCAAAGACCCAGTTCCGTTTTTGCTTCCGGCTCAGGTCATAGACCATGACCGGCATCCAGAGGGCGGGCATCTCTCCCACGTGAAGAAAGACATTGTATCCGATCACTTTGTCCTCGGGATAATATTCCACCCTCTCGGCGGTGGTGAAAAAATGGGGTGTTTCATCACCGCAGGTGGTGAGCTCCCCTCCTCCTCCCAGCATCTTGTTGCCAAGATCGTTGAGCTCCCGCGCCGAAAGGTAGAGCTTGCCCTTGACCTTTGCGGGTGAAAGGGCGGTCTCAAAACCGGAAAAAGTTGAGACCTCGCGGCTGGCATCGTAGATGATATAATTTGAAACCGCCTGATAATCCCGGGTCACGATCCTGACATTGCCTTCCGCGGTGGCAACGTTGCTTTCGGAATCCATGCGCAGGATATCCGCGTAAATAACGACCTCCTTGAACTTGACCTCCACCGAACCCGAAGCCTCGATAATGCCGGTCCCTTCGATGAACTTTAACTTCTCAGACTTGACATTGACAGGGATCTCTTCAGAGGCAAAGGAAAAAGAAGCCAGAAGAAGGCTGATGATAATAAGAGCAGCGCATCGCATCAGGGCACTTTATAAGCCAGCCTCTGTTCCGCGAGTTCGCTCAGAACATCGAAATCCCCCGCACGCCGGTAAAGGTCGATCGCCCGCCGGATATCCTTTTTGAGATAACAGATATCGCCCAGATTCAGGCAGACCCCGGAGAGCTCCGGATCAAAGGTATAGGCCCTTTCCAACTCCGCCCGGGCCTGATCGATCTGCCCCAGGAGAAGATGGACCACGCCCAGATTGTTCCTGAAAACGACTGAATGCGGCTCCAGATTAACCGCGTCCTCGAGGCGCAGCCTGGCCTCGGTGAATTTCCCCTCCCTCACCAGGGCTACTCCCAGATTATTGAGGGCGGTCGCGAATTTTGCGTCCAGCTGCACCGCCAGCAGCAGCTCTTCGATCGCCGCCTTGTACATCCCTTTCATAAAATGCTCAAATCCCGAAAAATTATGGTTTTGACCGAAGGAAACCCTCACGTCCTCTCTGCGGCCGGCGGAGCGGGGCTTACCCTCCCTTCCCCAGAGCGCGACGATCTCTTTTACGCCGTATTTTGCGATCACCATGAGCAGGGATCTGTTCCGGATGCTCTGCAGGCTGGTCCCTTTTAAATATTTCACCCTTTTCTTCAAACTCCCGAAGTCGATGTCTTCGGCCAGAACGCTCTCATAGCTCTTGATCGCCTTGTGCACGTTCCCCTGCGCCTCAGAAGTGGTGGCGAGATTGAAGCGCACCGTCCGGGAAAAATTCGGGATCTCAGAAGGAGCCAGCTCCAGGGCGCGGTTGAACTGGGCGGCGGCCAGATCATATCTTCCCTCGCCGCGATGCAGGCAGCCCAGCAGATTGCAGGCAAAAGGAGCCCGCGCCTGATCCTTGAGCGCGATCTGCAATTCCCGCACCGCCTCATCTCGCATCCCCTTCTGCATATACAGCTTCCCCAGATCAAGATGCGAAGAGATCCGCCAGGGATCCCCAGTGATCCCTTTTTTGAGGGATTCGATCTCAAGATCGATCTCTTTTTCTCTGGCCTCGCGATATCTTTCCTGGATCTGCCGATTATAGGGGTCCTGGGCCAGCGCAGAATGCAGCACCTCCACCGCTTTCCGGCTGAGCTTGGAAACGAAATAAGCCTCCCCCAGCAAAAGATAAGCCGCCGTGTTCTTCTTGTCGATGGCGATGACCCCTTCCGCCTCCATGATCGCCCGCTGCACGTCACCCTTGACCAGATAAGCCCGCCCCAGGACCAGATGCGCCAGCTGCAGCTGAGGGTTGGTTTTAATGATCTCCCGGCATTTCCGGATCACCGCTTCCGCGGAATCCGGATCCGAAGAAAGCATGCTCTGAAACTCGAGCAGCGCCTCCTTTATTTGATTCCGGTAAAGATAGGCCTCCGCCAGATAAGTGCGGGCAAGGACCTGCTCCGGACACAGTTCCAGGACCTGCTGGTACCCGCGCACCGCATCCTCCAGGGATTGCGGATGGTTCTTCGCCAGAGCGTAATAGTTCTCCACCGCTTCGCTGAAATCACCCCGCAGGCGCAGGATATCCGCCAAAGCGAGAAGGGATTGAAGATGGGCAGGATAATTCTTCAGGATCTCTTTTAATCTCTGCACCACATCTGCTGATCTTGCGGTATCCAGGCGGACGATCTCGCGCAGTTTTTCCACCGCCGCCTCCGGCTTGAGCGAACGCATGTAGATCCCGGCCAGGATCTCACGAATGAAGACGTTTCCCTCCACTTTTTTCAGGAGGGCCTCCAGGCGCTGGAGTACTTCGCGGCTCACTTCGGGATCATCGGAGAACATCGACTCATAGCGCTGGGCGGCCCGATTGTAATTCTCAGTGCGGGTGTAAAGTTCCCCCAGCGTGCGCAGGATCCGCTTGTCACCGGGGCGGTGCCCCAGGATCTCTTCGTAGAACCGTATCGCGTCCAGCAACCTCCCCTTCTCCAAATAAGCTCCCGCCAGGATCTCCGCCAACACCACATCCTTGATCCCTTCCTTGAGCGATCGCTCCAGCAATGAAATGGCCTCATCGATCCTTCCCAGCTTTACGAAGATCTTTCCCAAAAGATTATAGGCCTCGACATTCTTGGGATCAACATCCAGAGATTCTTCCAGCTCCAGGATCGCGGGTTCGATCTCCCCCCACGCAATGTGGATCCCCGCCAGAGAAAGACGGGGCCCTGTCTTGCTGGAGGAAAGAATGATCTCCTGCTCAAAATCCAGCATGACCTCAGGAAAAAGGTGAGGACAGACCTGGAGCGCCTGATTGTAATGGTTCTTCGCCAGTTTATAATGCCCCTCGCGCAGGTAATATCGTCCAACCGCCCGTAGGGCGCGGGGATCGTTCGGGTCCTTTTTCAATACCTCTCTTATCTCGCTCAGATTTTCCATGGCATGCTTCATCTGAACCGGCCCTGCCAAAAAAGCAGGATGCCTCCGATAATAGTAAAAGAGACCTGGGGGGTAAAAGCGGCCCAGAGCGGGGGAAGGATGCCCCCCTTTCCCAGGGACCGGAAAACCGAGGCGAAAACATAAAAAGTGAACATAAAAACGATCGTCACCACCATACCCCAGGTTCTTCCGGAACGCGGCGAGGGCAGGGAAAAGGGTATCCCGATCAGGGCAAAGACAAAACAGGTGGCGGGGATGGAATATTTCATGAGCAGCTCGGTGCGCAGGGCGCTGGTCCTGACCCCGCCCCGTTCCAGGATGGAGATCTGATCCTGCAGTTCGCGGATATTCATCTCCTGAGAGGTCTTCTGATTGGCAAAGGTCATCACGTCCTCTGAAACATTGAGCTTCATATCCGCGAACGCGGCTTCATAGTTCAAATATCCCTTTTCATCATATTTATGAATGATCCCATCCCGAAGCTCCCACTCCCTTCCGTGAAAGCTTGCCTTCTCCGCCAGGATCACCCGCGGAAACCTTTCATCCGTAACCTCATAGACCATGATGTTCTCCATGATCTTGTTCTTCATGTCCACCCGCCGCGCATAATAATGGCGGTTGTGCGCGTCCTTGAAGAACACGTTCTCCTCCACCTCGGGCAGCGGTCTTTTGTAAATGATCTGGCGAATGATGTTGGTGGCAACATGGTTGGCGTGAGGAACGATCTTCTCGTTGGTATAATAGGAGCTCAGGCTGACCAGGATCCCCATCATGAGGATGGGAAGGGAGATCCTGAAAAGGGTCACGCCCGAGGTCCGCAGCGCCACGATCTCGTTATCCTTGGCGAGGCGGCCCAGGGCCATGGCGGTGGCGAACAAAGTGGACACCGGAAATGTGAGCACCATGATGGCGGGAAGCTTGTAGACCAAAAGCTTGAGCATTGCCCAGATAGGAACCCCCTTATTGATGATCAGGTCCGCCATGGTAAAGAGCAGATCGACCGCCAGGACCATGACAAAGCCCACCACCCCCACCAGGAACGGCCCGAGCAGTTCCACAAAGATATATCTATCGATCACCTTCATTCCGCTTCGCGGCGGCGCCTTCGCTCGCGCCGCTTGGCAGCTTCACGCTGCTTGCGTCTCTGCTGAGAAGGCTTTTCATAGAATTCGCGCCTTTTCCACTCGTCATAAACGCCTTCGCGCTTGAGCTTGGTCTTGAACTTGCGCAGCGCTTTTTCCAGGCCTTCGCCTTTTCTTATCTCGATCTTGGACATTGCTTTCCTCCTTTCAGATCAGAAGCGTTTTAGATCATTTTTCGTATTCGTATTCCAGACAACACATCAAGCGGCCGCAAACCCCCGAGGTCTTGGTGGGAGAGATCTGCAGCCCCTGGTCCTTTACCATCCTGACCGTGACGTGCCGGGGTTTTTCCAGCCAGACCGAGCAGCAAAGCGGCCTGCCGCACGGTCCCAACCCCCCGTAAAGGCGCGCCTCATCGCGGGGCGAGATCTGGCGAAGGTCAACGCGCGCCTTGAGATTCGTAGCCAGGTCCCGGGAGAAATCCCGCAGGGTCTTGACCTTTTTCCCCTCCTCCACCTTATAATAGACCACCGCGCGGTTGGTATCAAAAAGATACTCAAGATTGACGACCTTGATGGGCAGCTCATGTTCCCTGATCTTCTGGGTCGCGACCAGGAGCGCGTTCTCTTCCAGGCCGGGGATGGCACCCACCTTTTCCACATCCTCAGCCGTGGCGTAACGGATCACTTTTTTCAAACGTACGTCGCGGGAAAGGACCCGGGGAAGACCGCGATCATAGGCGACGATCTGACCGTACTCGATCCCGCGGTCGGTCTGCACGATCACGGGCGCCCCCACCTTTATGGATTCCTCCTTGTAGCCGGTAATGGGGCAGACCCGGTTGAACTTGCGCAGCTTGATCGCCATGTATTTTTTTTCAGACATTTTTGCTCCCCAACCTCAGGCACATGACATCCAGAGAAAGCTTGAGGTTCGCCTTTCTTTTTATGAAACGCAGAGTGTCCAGGATGATCCGGGCGCGCCGCGCGTCCCCGCGCGCCGAAAAGGAAAGATCATAAAGCAGGTCCTCGATCCTTTCCCTTTCCTTGTGCAGATCGGCGGAAAATTTCAAGAGATCCAGCGCCCCCTTGTCCCCCAAGGATCGGAACTTATCATAAAAAGGATCAAACTCGGCCTTCGGCTCCCATTCTTGCGCCTTTTCCGCAAAAACGATCTTCTGGCAGCGCGAGACAATGGTCGGCGGGATCCTGTCCTCACGCTCCGCCAGCAGGGCAAAAACCACGCCGGGGGCGGGCTCCTCCAGTGTTTTTAAAAAAGCCGCCGCCGCCTGATCGGTCAGGGTATCCGCTCTCTCCACCGTGACCAGAAGATAACGGCCGGCAGAAGGGCCATAACGGACAAGGCCCTGAAGCTCGCGGACCTGATCGATCTTTATGCTCGAACCGCTCGGACCGACCGCGATCCTGTCCTGATTTTTGCATCCCAGGACAGCGGCAAAGTTCTCCGCGGCCTCTTTTTTCCCCGCGCCCGGCGGACCGACAAACAAATATGCCCCTGCCACGCGGCCGCTTTGGACCGCGCGCTCAAGGATCTTTTTTACGCGCGACATTGAAATAATTATAGCATGATTTAAAGAAGTTAAAAAGGAGGCGGCCTAGCGATGGATGTCGTAGACGTCGGAAACCTTGCGGATGGCTGAGATCACCTGCTCCAGATGCCTGGTATCCTTAACGTCCACGGTCAGGGACAGAAAAGCGGAGCTCCCGCGTTTGGTGGAAACCCGGGCCGCGGAAACATTGGTTCTGGTTTCCGCGATCTGGGCAAGGATGTCCTTGAGCACCCCCACCCGGTCAAAGGCCTCAACCTCTATCTCTACCGGGAAGAGCATCTGGCTCTTGGGATTCCAATCCACTCTGACCATTCTCTCCTTCGGTATCTCCTGTCCCACCACGTTTGAACAATCCCTCCGGTGCACGGTTATCCCCCTCCCCCGGGTAATAAAACCGATGATCTCCTCTCCGGGAATGGGACGGCAGCATCTGGAGAATCTCACCAGTACATTCTCCAAGCCGGAGACGGTCACGGCAGATTTGGGCTTGATGCGGGGTCTGGGAACGAGCAGAGGTTTTACCTTTTGCTCCTCTTGGGCAACGATCGCCTTGGCCGCCTCGATCTTCTCGAACCCGCGCTGCTTCTTGTGCCAGTTCCGGACCTTTACCCGGGCACCGGCAGTCTTAACGAACCTTAACCAGTCCAGGCTCGGGCTGTCCTTTTTGCCCGTCAAGATCTCCACAATATCCCCATTCCCCAGCTTGTGGTCCAAGGGGACAATGCGGCCGTTGACCTTGGCTCCCACCGCACGGTGGCCGACCTCGGTGTGGACGCGGTAGGCAAAATCGATGGGGGTGGATCCGATGGGCAGGCCGAAGACGTCTCCCTTGGGGGTAAAAACAAAGACCTCATCGATGAAAAGGTCGATCTTCAAGCTTTCCATGAAATCCTTGGCGTCCTTAAGCTCTTCCTGCCACTCCAGCATCTGCCGGAACCAGGACATTTTCTGGTCCAGAGCGCGGTCGGTGACCCCTTCTTTGTAACGCCAGTGCGAGGCGATCCCATATTCGGCAATGCGGTGCATCTCCCGGGAGCGGATCTGGATCTCAACCGGCTTTCCTCCCGGACCAATAAGAGTGGTATGGAGCGATTGATAGCCGTTGGACTTGGGCATGGCGATGTAATCGCGGAACCTCCCCGGGATCGGCTTCCAGGCCGCGTGCATGATCCCCAGCACGGCATAGCACTCCTTGATGGTCTCAACAATGATCCGGACCGCGGTCAGATCATAGATCTCATCGAACTCGATGTTCTGGTCCACCATCTTTCGGTAGATACTGTAAAAATGCTTGGGCCTGCCGGTGATCTCCCCGTTAATGCCAACTTTTCTCACCAGCTCCTCCGCCCGGCGGATAAAATCCTGGATATACTGCTGCCGGCTGTCGCGGCTTTCCGCCACCTTGCTCTTTATTTCCTCGTATTTGTCCGTCTCAAGGAAGGAAAAAGAAAGATCCTCCAGCTCCCATTTCAGATGCCACATTCCCAGCCGGTGGGCAAGCGGAGCAAAGATCTCGCGGGTCTCCAGGGCGGTCTCTTTCTGTTTCACCGGAGGCAGGTACTGGAGGGTCCGCATGTTGTGCAGGCGATCGGCAAGCTTGATAATAATGATGCGGAAATCCTCTCCCATGGCCACGAACATCTTGCGGAAATTCTCCGCCTGGCGGACCTCGCGGCTGATAAAGTTAAGCTGGCTTAACTTGGTGACACCTTCCACCAGGCGGGTAATCTCTTTGCCAAAATACCTCTCAAGGTCCACGCTGCTCACTGCCGCATCCTCGATCACATCATGGAGCAGAGCGGCCGCAATGGTCTGGGGATCCTGTTCAAGCTCGGCCAGGATATTGGCAATCGCCATGGGATGGGTGATATAGGGGTCGCCGGATAATCTCTTGTGTCCCTGGTGCGCTTTCTTGGCGAATTCGAACGCTTTGGTCACGATCCCGAGGTCCGCGCCCGGATTATACGCCTTGATCCGGTCTAATAGATGGTCGAACTCTTTCATCGTTTGTGATAGCGGCGGCGGTCCATGACGCCGATCCCCGGAGGGATGGCGGACTTATACTCACCCTTTTCTCTTCGCTGTCCCCTGCCCGCCGGTCCTCTGCCGGGGCCTCCCCTCCCTCCATCCCCTCTTCCCCCTGAGGAACGGACCGCAATGATGACCCGGCAGGAATTCTCCAGGGAAGAGGTGTACTTGTACGCCTCCTCCAGACTGCCCCCGATCGCAAAGCTTCCGTGACCTTTCACTGCCGCCACCACATTCTCCTTCCCCAGAAATGAGGGGAGAAGGCGCACTGTCTCCTCCGACCCGATTCCATCGCGCACCCGTACGATCGGAGCGGATTTATAAAGGAAGATCCCCTCCGCGTCCTGGGGCACGATCCGGTTATCGGTCAGGGAAACAGCAATGGCATTGGCGGGATGGGCATGAACAATGGCTTGGGCGCCGCACTGCCGATAGACGGCGCGGTGGGTGGGCAGCTCCCTGGAAGCCCTCCCTTCTTCTCCACCGGACTCGAGCCCGACCTCGACAATGTCTTCTTCCTTCAGGTCCCCCAGCATCGCATCACGGCAGGTAATAAAGATCCTGTCCCCCTGCCGAATGCTCATGTTCCCGCCATGGGAATCGATAAGCCTTTCTTCAAACAGTAATTTCCCTATTTTTCTGAACTCTTCCAGCATTTTTATTCCTCCTTCTAAACTTCGTGGGTCAAGGCGATGGCTCCGAACTCCGAAAAGCGCCGGAACTCGTCGAAGCGCTCGATGATCTCCTTGTGTTTCAGGCGCTTCATGCGGTCAAGACTGAAATCCTCCACGTTGAAAGAGGCCATGACCGATCCCACGATGATCGCCCGGCGGATATTGCCTTCGGATATATCTTTCGTCTTAGCCAGGTAACCCATAAAACCCCCCGCGAACGAATCCCCGGCGCCGGTCGGATCGCGCAACATATCCTGCGGATAGGAAGGGGCGGAAAAATGCACGCCGTCCGAAAAGAGCAAGGCGCCGTGCTCCCCCTTCTTTATGATCACCGACCTCGCTCCCAGCTTGAGGAGCCGGTCTGCCGCGACCGGGATGTTCGGGGTTTCCATGAACTGCCTGACCTCGCCGTCGTTCATGAGCACGACATCCACCCGCTTGATGACCTCATGCAGGGCTTTCCGCTTGTTCTTGATCCAAAAATCCATGGTATCCAGGGCAACCAGCTTGGGCCCCTTGAGCTGCTCCAGGACCTTGAGCTGTAATTCTGGATCAAGATTGGCCAGAAAAACATATTCGGCGTCCCGGAGCTTTTCCGGAACCTGGGGATCGAAAAGCGTATACACATTGAGCCGGGTATCGCGGGTGTGGGCCTGATTCATGTCATACTCGTAATAACCAGACCAGCGGAAGGTCTCACCGGGCATGATCTTGATCCCGCTCACGTTAACCTTTCGCGACCGCAGAAAATCAAGGTGCTCCTGCGGAAAGTCTGAGCCCGCCACGCCCACGATGGCGGTGCCGCTGTAAAAACTGGAGGAGACCGCCGCGTGCACGGCGGACCCTCCCAGAATGCTCTCCTTTTTCCCAAAAGGAGTCTCTATCGTGTCCAAACCAATGGTGCCTACGATCAAGACCGTCATTTTATGATATGACCCGCAAGATTATTTGGTGCACGATCCAGAGTAAAATAATAAGGATGAAAGGCGCAACATCCATGCCCATGCGCAGGGGAGGGAGCCCCGCCCGGATAACAGAGAGGACCGGTTCGGTCAGAAAATATACCGGCCGCACAAAAGGGCTCATCCGGTTATGCGGGATCCAGGGCAGGACCGCACGCAATGCCAGCAGTATATAATATACATAGAAAAGAAAATTGATTACGAAAATTATGAAATCCATCACTGACTGAGTTTCTTCGACTTTTCCGCCGCGGCTTTTACCGCTTCGACCACTGCCTCGACAAACTTCTTCTTCTCCAAAACTTTTAGCCCTTCCATCGTGGTGCCGCCGGGCGAAGCGACCATCTCTCTCAGTTCCTGGGCGGATTTTCCGGTCTCTTTCATGGTCCTGGCCGCCCCAAGGACCGTTTCAACCGCAAGCTTTTCCGCGGACTGTTGCTCGATGCCAAGCTTCTTGCCGGCTTCGGCCAAAGCCTCGATCATTAAATACACATAGGCCGGACCGGAACCGGAAAGCCCGGTCACCGCATCCATGACCTTTTCTTCTACCTCCACCACTTGTCCGACCGAACCAAAAATCCTTCGGGCCTTCTCCAGTTGCTCTTTCCCCACTTTGCCGCCGACCGCCAGGGCGGTCATGCCGGCACCCACCAGCGCGGGATTGTTGGGCATGGCCCGAACAATGGAAGCGTTGGGAAGACGTTTCTCCATATAGCTCAGGGTGATCCCGGCAGCGATCGAGATCAACAGCTGCCCCGCCCTGGGCGTGATCTCCGGCAAAACCTTGGTCAATACCTGCGGCTTAACCGCCAGGACGACAATATCTGATAAAGTAATAACTTCCCGATTGTTATCCGTGACGGAGATCAGGTATTGCTCTTCCAAATACTTTTTTCTTCCTGGATCAGGCTCGGAAACACGCATCCCAGGAAGAGCAAAGGACTTTGAAGAGATCAAACCCTTGATGATGGCCTCGGCCATCTTGCCGCCACCGATGAAGCCGATACTTGTCACACGCTTGCTCCGTTCCCTGGTTTATCTGGAGAAAAATGTCTCGCGCTTTTCTTCCTCGAACGCCAGCTCCTCCCCGAGCGAGGACCGTTCATCCGCGGAAGTGATATTGATGTTGTTGGGAGTAAAAAGGAAGATGGTCTCGCCGATCTTCATCATATGGCCGTCGATGGCATAGGCGGTCCCGCACACGAAGTCGATAAGGCGGGTCCCCTCCGAAGGATCGAGATTCCTCAGGTTTATGATCACGGGCGAGCCGGCGCGCAGATGAGTGGAAATGTTGAGCGAATCCTCATAGACCTTTGGCTCGTAGACCATGACCTCATAGCCGGGATCCGCCCTCCCCTCCCTTTTGTTCTTCAGAATGGTAGCCATGTCCAGCTGCTGCCCCGTCTTTCTTTCCTCTTCGGCTTCCTCCTCCAGACCGATGAAAGCCTTTGCCCGCCGGAATAAACCTTCAGCCATTCTTCATCCTCTCCTTTCGCCAAAAATGGCGCGACCGATCCTTACCATGTTCGATCCTTCTTGGATGGCGACCTCAAAATCATCCGTCATTCCCATGGAGAGATACTTCATTTCAACGTTTTGAAGGTTCAACTTCTTTATTTCTTCGCTTAATTCTCTCAATTTCACGAAATACGGCCTTGCCTTCTCAGGATCATCCGCCAAAGGAGCAATGGTCATCAAGCCCTCAACATTAATATTACCAAAATTCGATGCGTTTTTCAAAAGCTCGATCGTCAAATCAACCGGTATGCCATATTTGGCCGCTTCAGCAGAGGTATTAACTTCGATCAAAACCCGCACCCTGCGCCCCGTTCCCCGCGCCCTCTCGGAGATCTCACGCGCCAGCCTCTCCGAATCCACCGATTGTATTATATCAAAAATGCCCAGCGCTTGTCTAACCTTATTGCGCTGGAGATGGCCGATCATGTGCCAGGTAACATCAGGGAATCTCGCCTTGATCTCCTCCTGTCTTGCCTTCGCCTCCTGGACCTTGTTCTCCCCGATATCGCCCAACCCGGCCTCCAAGGCTTGCACCACCAGCTCCAGGGGGACATTTTTGACCGCGCCGATCAATTTTATTCCGCTCGGGTCGCGGCCGATGGAAGCGGCGGACTTTTCGATCCGCCCGCGGACAGAAAGTAGATTTTCCTTAACTGACACTTCAAAAATATTATAGCACAATCAAAAACTTTGCGGTAAGATAAGGGCATGCGGGCATTCAGCTGGCTATTGATCCTGCTCCTGGCGGTCTCGGTGAGCAACTATCCCAACCCCTTTAGCCCCAAAAGCGGGCAGATCACGACCATCGAATGCATCCCCGACACGACTGGCGAAGCGTTCCTTTACATCTACGACATGGCCGCCCGCTTTATAAAGAAAGAGACCCTTGATCTGCAGGGCGGCGTTCCGAACCGCGTTGCCTGGAACGGCTACAGTGAATATAACGAACTGGCGGGGAACGGTGTCTATCTTTACTTTATCCTGGATAACGCCAACAACCGGATTGGCAAAGGAAAAATATGGGTTATAAACCGCTGATCATCATTTTCCTTTTAGCCACGCAAAGCGCTGCCCAGAACGCCTTTGACCCCCTGGCCATCAGCGTCGGCGCCCGGGCCATGGGCATGGGCAAAGCCTACACTGCGGTGGCGGAAGAGGGAGACGCGATCTTCACCAACCCGGCGGGGCTGGGAGAGATCGATTCCTTCCAGTTCACCAGCATGTCCACCAAACTGCTGGAAGAAGTAAGCTATACCATGCTGGGAGGGGTCTATCCGCTGGGCGGCAAGAGCGCCCTCGGCTTCGGCTACGCTGCCGCCACCGTGGGCGGGATCGAGATCCGCGACGTGTACGGAGACTACGTAAAAAAATCTGATCTGGGGGACAGCGTTTTCCTCGCCTCTTACGGAAGAAAACTGGAGGAAAAGCTCTCTCTCGGCATTAATTTAAAATACTACAGCCGGTCAGCCAACGGGCTGAGCGATGGGAACGGGAGCGCGGTGAACCTGGACGTAGGATTGCTGCGGAAGGGACTGGGTTGGTTCGCCTTTGGGATCGTGGGAAAAAATGTATTGACCTCGTCCAAGATCCGCTACCAGAACGGCGAAGAGGAAACCCTTCCCTCCCTAGTCAAGGTCGGGACCAGGATGCACATTCTGGGCAGGGAATTTGAATCCGCCATCTTCTCGCCCATAAAACTGGTGGCGGTGGCGGACGCGGACCTGAACCTGCAGGGCTCCCGGCAAACCATCACCCATGCCGGCATCGAGTTCACGCCTAACGAAAACTTTACTCTGCGGGCGGGGGTCGACCAGGACCCCACTTACGGCCTGACCCTCCGCTTCGCCGGCCTCGGCTTCCACTATGCCTACCATCCCTACGGCGAGATCGACCTCCACGCCGCTCACTTTTTCTCCCTTACTTTTGACGAGCGCGGCTGGCCCCGCCGCGGCCCACCGGAGACTTTTTTGGGTTCAGTACAATAATCTTGCAAAGCAGCGGCCCCTATGTTAGAATATTTCCTCGTCTTATTTCAAAAGCCCCTCGACTCATCCGCCGAAGGCGGATTCGCTCGGGGCTTGTCCCGAGCGAGGCACCGAGTCGAGGGACAAGGAGGAAACAATGCCGGTTGTAACCATGAAAGAGCTGCTTGAGGCCGGTGTCCACTTTGGGCACCAGAGCAAGCGCTGGAACCCGAAAATGAAAAAATTCATTTATTCCTCAAGGAATGACATCCATGTCATTGACCTGCACAAGACCATTCCCCTGATCGAGAAGGCCTATGAGTTCGTAAAAAATTCTGCGGGCGAAAACGGCACCATTCTCTTTGTCGGCACCAAGAAGCAGGCCCAGGAAGCGGTGGAAGAAGCCGCCAAGAAATGCGGCATGTTCTACGTGAACCAGCGCTGGATGGGAGGGACCCTCACCAATTTCAAGACCCTCAAAAAGAACATCGCCCGCTTAAACGATATCGAAAGGATGAAAGAGGACGGGACCTTCGAAAAGCTCCCCAAAAAGGAAGTCATCATGATCGAGCGGGAACACCGGAAGCTGGTGCGCGGGCTGGGCGGCATCCGCCAGATGACCTCGCTTCCCACGGCGGTGTACATAGTGGATACCAAAAAAGAGCAGACCGCCGTCAATGAGGCCCGCAAGCTTGAGATCCCGGTAGTCGCCATTGTTGACACCAACGCTGACCCGGATGAGGTCGATTATCCGATCCCGGGCAATGACGACGCCATCCGGGCGATAAAGCTCATCACCGGCATCATCGCCGAAGCGGTCATCACCGGAAGGGAGATCTCCAGACCGGTCGAAGAAAGGCCCGAAGAGATCGCCGTGCCTCTGGAAGCGGTCCCGGAAGAGGCAAAAGCGCTTTCCGAGGAGGAAAGGATAGAAGAACTGGGCCTGGCCAAGATCAAAGCGGAGAAAGAGGCCGAAGAAAAAAGGATAGGGTTCTAGGTGGATAGGTGGATAGGTGGTTAGGTGGTTAGGATGGAAATCACGGTAGAATTAGTAAAGACATTGAGAGAAAAGACCGGCTGCGGGATGATGGACTGCAAAAAAGCCCTGACCGAAGCCAAGGGCGATGCAGAAAAAGCCGCTGACATTTTAAGGAAAAAGGGGTTGGCCGCCGCGGCCCGGCGCGCCGGAAGGGTAGCTGCCCAGGGGCTGATCGACTCCTACATCCACATCGGCGGCAAGATCGGAGTCCTGGTCGAGATAAACTGCGAATCCGATTTTGTTGCCCGCAACATCGAGTTCCAGGCGTTCGTAAAGGACATCTGCATGCAGGTCACGGCCTCAAACCCGCAGTACGTTTCCCGCGACGAAGTGCCGGACGGGATCATCCAGCACGAAAAGGACATTTTGGAATCCCAGGCCAAACAGGAGGGTAAACCAGAAAAGGCCATGGAAAAGATCGTGGAAGGAAGGCTGGAAAAGTTCTACTCCGAGGTCTGCCTGCTGGACCAGCCCTACATCAAGGATCCAAAAAAGGTCATCAAGGACCTGCTGGCGGAACTTGTCGCCAAGATCGGCGAAAACATCGTGATCCGAAGGTTTACCCGATACCAGTTAGGTGAAAAATCCTAATCTGAATGATCCCAAGATCGTCCTCATAGACGGAAACTCCCTCGCCTATCGCGCGTTTTATGCTCTCCCTGACACCATGCGCACCACCACCGGGATCACCACCAACGCCATCTACGGCTTTACCACTATGCTCCTCAAGGTCCTGGAAGAAGAACCGGACTTTGTGGCGATCTCCTTTGACCGGCCCGAGCCGACCTTCCGCCACAAGGAATACAAGGAATACAAAGCTACCCGCGAAAAGGCCCCTCCCACCCTTTCCGAACAGATCCCCTATGTGAAGCAGGTCGCCGAAGCCTTTGACATCCCGATCTATGAGATCGCCGGCTACGAAGCGGACGACGTCATCGGGACCCTGGCCAAGGAAGCGGAAAAGGAAGGCTACGATGTGACCATTCTCACCGGGGACCTTGATCCGCTCCAGCTCGTGAACAACAAAATAAAGGTCCTGACCACGCGCAAAGGCATCACCGATACCGTCCTTTACGGGGAAAGGGAAGTGAAGGATCGCTACGGACTGAACCCCGACCAATTGATCGATTTTAAAGCGCTCAAAGGGGACGCTTCCGACAACATTCCCGGGATCCCGAAGGTCGGAGAAAAGACCGCTGTCCAGCTTCTGAAGGAATTCGATTCCCTGGAAGATATCTTAAAGAGCGCGGACCGCATCACCAAGAAATCCCTCAAAGAGAACATCAAAAAGAATGCGCCCCTGGCGGAACTCAGCAAAAAACTGGCGACCATCGTGACGGATGTGCCCATCGACGTCAATTTCAAGAAATGCGAAAGAGGCAAGATCGACTGGAAAAAAATCCTCCCCCTATTTGAAAAACTGGAGTTCGAAAGCCTGGTCAAGAAATATGGAAAGGGAATCGAAGAATACGGGACCGAGGCAGTTATCGAGAAAAAACGGGAAGAGATCTCCAAGTTCGATTTTAGATGCGTAAAGACCGGAAAAGAATTGGATGAACTGATCCGCCGGCTGGAAAATGCCAAAGAATTCGCTTTTGACCTGGAAACCACCAGCCATGACCCCTTTGTGGCAGAGATCGTGGGAATCTCTTTTTCCACCGAGACCAAATCTGCCTTTTATATGCCTCTAAGTCTCAAAGACTCCAAGTTGGAAAAACTGAAGCCCCTCTTCCTTACTGATAAGCTCAAGATCGGGCACAATATCAAGTACGACATCGAGGTCCTCAAGAACGCCGGGGTCGAGGTGAAAGGCCCACTATTTGACACCATGGTCGCGGCCTATCTGCTTGACCCGATTTCCGGCAAATACGCCTTGAAGAAGCTCGCCAAGCAGTTCCTGGGACGGGAAATGATCAAGCTTATGGAATTGATCGGCAAGGATGCGGAATACGAGAACTTTTCGGAAGTCCCGGTGGATGTCGCGACCGACTACGCCTGCTCGGATGCGGAGGCGACCTTCGGGCTTTACGAAATATTCAAGCTTGCCCTCAAAGCGCAAAAACTAGACAAACTCTTCTATGAGGTCGAGATGCCCCTGGTCGAGGTTTTGGTCGAGATGGAAGAAAATGGAGTAAGCCTCGACACGGGCCTCCTCAAGAAAATGGCAAAGGAAATAGACAAAGAGCTCAAGGAGCTTGAGACCCATATCTTTGCCATCGCGGGGGAGACCTTTAACATCAATTCCCCCAAGCAGCTCGCCCATATCCTTTTTGAAAAGCTCATGCTGCCGGTGATCAAAAGGACCAAGACCGGCGCTTCCACCGACGTAAGCGTGCTGGAAGAGCTCGCCGCGCAGAAATTTGAGATCGCGGAAAGATTGATGGATTACCGTCAGCTCACAAAACTCAAGACCACCTATGTGGACGTCCTCCCTACCCTCATCAATCCCAAGACGGGCAGGATCCACACTTCTTTTAACCAGACCATCACCGCCACCGGCAGGCTTTCCAGCTCGGACCCCAATCTCCAGAACATCCCGGTCAGAGGAGAATGGGGGAAACGCATCCGTTCCGCCTTTGTGCCGGAGAAGAAGGACTGGGTGATCCTGGCGGCGGATTACTCACAAATTGAACTTCGGATCCTGGCGCATCTGAGCCAGGACCCACAGTTGATCAAAGCTTTTAAGGAAGAAAAAGATATTCACCAGACCACCGCGGACGAGCTGGGCATTCCCCGGGATGCGGCCAAGGCGGTCAATTTCGGCGTTATCTACGGCATCTCGGATTTCGGATTGGCCAAACAGCTGAAGATCAAGAAGACAGAAGCCGCGGACTTCATTGACAGATATTTCAAGAAGCACAAAGGCGTCCGGGAATTCATTGACCGCACCATCCAGGAGACCAGGGAAAACGGCTATGTCACCACCCTGCTGGGAAGAAAACGGCCCATGCCCGACATCAACAGCCCGCATTTCGGGATGCGCGCCTTTGCCGAGCGCACCGCCATCAATACCCCGGTGCAGGGAACGGCAGCGGACATGATCAAGCTCGCCATGGTCAACATAAACTCGAAATTCGAAATTCGAAATTCGAAACTGATCCTCCAGGTCCATGATGAACTGGTGCTGGAATGCCCCAAGAATGAAGCGGAAAAGGTCAAGAAAATAGTTGAGGATGGAATGGTGTCAGCGCTGGAGTTAAAGGTCCCGGTCAAAGTGGACATCGGAATCGGCGGCAATTGGGCGGAAGCCAAAGACTGAGATCAACCCTTCCCTTTGAGATATTCCTTCATGACCTTATCGATCTCTTCCTGTGAAGGAAAGGTGACCTGTTCCACGCCCCTGGTGTTCTTGATAATGGTCAGGACCTGCAGCTGCTGGATCATGCCCACCGCCCCCGCGCTTCCCTCCACGATCAAAAAGATCACCCCTTTCTTTTCTTCGCCCTCCACATAGTTATAGAAAAATCCTTCCGACATATTCACGCCGAGCCCCTTCAAGGGATTGGTGATGTCATCCAGCAACCCGCTCCGGTCCTTGACGATTATTTTCACGCGATATTCTCTTGGTTTTTCCGATCTCTCCGAAGCCGCCTCCTGAACGCTTTCCATGAATTCAGCCACGAGCTCATCCATCTTCGCCCTTCCCAACCCCGCCCGATAGATAAAGTCCTGCACATCACCAAACCCTTTTTCTCTCAAAAAAGAAATAAAATACTCGTTCTGGGTAAGCTGCTCCGCGGTCAAATGAAATCTGCTTGCCTCCTCCGTGAGCAGGGTCCATGCCGGGCCGAGGATCTCCTTGTCGCTTTTTTCCTCGGTGTCGCTCTTTTTTTTCAGGAGAGGCCGCAAGGTCTGTAGGGCCTTATGGGTCCGGATCCATTTTACCCATTCCAGTTTGGGCCAGCCGCTTTCATCTTTAACGATAAAGACCTCGTCCCCCTCCTGAAGGACCCGGGAAAGGGCCGCGGGGCGGCCGTTGACGATGGCTTCCTTGGCATGCTTGAAGATCTCGGTGTGTATGAAAGCGGCAAAATCCAGGGCGGTCGAGCCAAAAGGGAGTTCGATCGCCTTGCCCTGCCGCGTGTAGACCACGATCGGATCGCTCACCGCAGCGATCATGTCATGCAGGGCATGGGTGGTGACCGCGCTCCCCCGCAGATAATCCATGAGAGCGCTCAACCAACTGAAGCTTTCCTTGCGCCAATCGCGCGAAAGGATGCCCAGGCGGTAATTCTTCTCCATCTCCTGATCGCGGATCTGGATCAGAAGTCTTCCGAAACGGGGAACCTTTACATAAGAATGCAAGAACCGATGGCCATTGGGCCGCGGTTCCGCGATATAGTTGTGGATCTCCCCCTGAACCGGGGGGAAAAGCTCATCATGGATACGGCCCTCGATAGCATGGCAATCCTCTTTTCTCGGGACCACAATTTTAATGCGCCAGACATCGGTTGGAGTAAGGTCTTCCAATAATATTTCTCTTTTCTGCATCCTCTCATGGAGCTCAAAGATGAAGCGCTTTTCGGGTATGATCTCAATGTGCAGGCCGGATTGATCGAGTTTTTCGCGAAGCGCACGTACGATCTCTTCCACTCTATCCTTGCTTCTTTCAATGATGCTTTTTCTGCGAGATCTATTGTTGGAATAGATCCCGGGGTTAACATACTGGAAAGAACGGTCCTCAAGCTCACGTTTGACTTCCCAGATCCCCAGGATATCCGCGATCTTGGCGTAAACGCTCAGGGTCTCCTCAGATTTCTTGAGCCGCACGTCTTCCTTAACATAGGCCAGGGTGCGCATGTTGTGCAAGCGATCCGCCAGCTTAGCTACAATTATCGCCAGATCCTTGGCCCCGTACTGCAGCCATTTCCGGTAGATATCGACCAATGAGGGTTTTTCTCCGCTGAATTCCGGCTCTTTCCCCAGCTCCGTGATCCCCTCCACCAGTTCCGCAACATTTGCCCCCAATTTTTCCGCCAGATACTCTTTGGTAATTCTCTGCCCCCGGATCTTCCCATCCTCGATCAGGTCGTGACAGAGCGCGGCCGCGATCTTTTCCGGCCCCATCCCCCACTCCGTCACGATCTCCGCCACCGCCAGGGGATGCTCGATGTAGGGTTCGCCGCTTTTCCGGAACTGGCCCGAATGCCCTTCCCAGGCGAGACGAAAGGCAAGATGGACAAAATGGCCGGCGGAAGGGTCCTTTATTTGGGACACGATCTGACGTATCCGATCCAGATAAGGAGCAGGATGCACCCATCCCCTTGTGGCGTGCTTGATAGGCATAACACTGAAAATGGGCGGCATGCGTGATCCAACCCATTCCTGCCAGCGCCTCAGATCCTTGACCCTCACCATCGCGGTGGGATAAAGCGGCAAGCTCAATTGCCCCTTGATATTCTTAACCTTCATGGCTTGAGAACCTCTCAACTATGGCATTAAGGAACTCCGGCTGCAGCTCCAGCCCCAGGAAGGACCAGTTCAGCAACCCAAAATAATTGACCCTGGAATAAGCCAGGATGATGGCGGGATCGATCTCGAAGATCTTGAGGGCCTTGGCCAGCTCAAAGAGGTCCTTTTTCGCATAGGCTTCCTCACCCTCGCTCTCAGTAAAAATCCTGCCGACCTTGAAGACCAGCGGCTTTTCCTCCTCAAAGATGATCCCTCCCTTTCGCGAGGAAACCTGCGCCGCATGCGCCAGAGAGACCAGGTCCATGCCGATAAAATTAAGATTGAGTTCCTCTGCGCTTGACCGGAAAGAGGCAACCAGTGTCCGGCTGTCACCGCCCTCCAAGCTAAAAGGGACCAGGGTGTGAAGATTGCGGAGCCTGGGTTTCCCTTTCTGGTTCTCGGAGATCACTCCAAAGATGCCGGCCGAGTCCTGGGAGAGCTCGAGCAGGTTGGAAAAATCGCTCTTTTCCGCAGCGGTAAAATTGCGGGCGAACTTGCGGGCCTTTTCGATCTTAAGTTCTCTGACGCTGGCCCTGGCCTTTTCCAGGTCATGGCCCCGGCGTCTGAACAGGTAATAGTTCAGCTTATTCGGGAATTTATATGTCCTCGCTTGTGACACTCTGGCCATCTGCTTATACTACTCCTTTTCATCCATTCATTTATCGGATGGGGCCGGGGGAAATTTCAGTTTCAAGCCAGGAAAAATTAGGCTGAGAAGAACTTCATCATACCAGCCGGATCAAGCGCTCTTTGGGGTTCCGGATGACATAGTTCATGGCCTGCAGGCGCCGCTCGGTGGTGACCGCATCCCCCGGCAGCAAGGGGGGATGGATGTCAAAAAGTTCCAGGAGGGCAGTATCCAGGATCAAACCCGGAACCGGTTGCGGATTACCCACATCCACGCCGGCAACTTTCACGTTTTTACTCGTTAAAACATCCCTGATCTCTCTGGCCAGGTCCAAAGAATCCCAACCCGGTGTCCCCCCTATGATCTGCGCCTGAAGATCCGTGCAATCGCGCTTTCGGAATTCGGGGAAAATTACGTCGGTAAGCGACGGTCGGACCATGGTGCGGACATCAAAATGCGCCAACCCGCCGGTCATATGTGATGGAGAGGTAAGAGATAGAATAACGCAGGCGGTGAATCCGTCCGTCTTGATCAGGGGGAGATAAGACCTGGCCGAAGTGATGGAAAATTCCGCCTGGCACACCAGTTTTGCATGGCGGGTGTCCGCCATCCGGCGGCGCGGTCCTATGGTATTGACATGATTTCCCAGGCTTATCCTCACACATCGATCCTCCTTATTTTTATCCGCTTATCCCCTGGAAAATTTCAGGCATAAAAGCTATAATCTCCACATGCTTTCCAAAGAAAACCTGGAGGAGATCCTGGCATCCTCCCTGAGCAAAGGAGGAGATTTCGCCGAGATCTTTATCGAAGAAACCAAGGCCTCCACTCTTTTCTGCGAAGACAATAAGATCGAGAAAATATCCTCCGGCGCCGAGATCGGCGCGGGCATCCGGCTCATCTCTGAAAAAGAAACCGCCTATATCGCAACCTCAAATGTCAGCTTTAAAGGACTGCGGGAAGCCGCCCTAAAGATCTCGGGATCAATCCCGGGAAATAAGAAAAACATATCCGTTGAATTAAAACCACAGGTTCCGCAGCAGGCATTCCAGATCAAAAAAAGGCCGAACGAAGTCCACATGGGCGAAAAAGCGCAGATGGTGGAAATTCTTAGCCAAACTGCCCGTTCTCTTGGAGATAAGGTCAGACAGGTAACTGTTCGCTACTCAGACTCGAACCAGGCCGTTACCATCGCCAATTCAGAAGGCAGCTACGTGGAAGACAACCGCATCCGCACCCGCTATTTCGTAAACGTCATCGCCGAAAAAGAGGGGATCCTCCAGACCGGCTACGAGGCGCCCGGCGGAACTGTCGGCTTTGAACTCTTCGACCTTTACCCGCCGGAAGAATACGCGCGCAAAGCTGCAGAAAGGGCCTTAAAGATGCTGGACGCTCCCCATGCTCCCGCTGGAAAAATGATGGTGGTGCTGTCCTCGGACGCAGGGGGCACTCTGATCCACGAGGCCTGCGGCCACGCCCTGGAAGCGGATTTCATCCTCAAAGGAACCTCGATCTTCGGCGGAAAGATCGGCAAAAAAGTCGCCTCAGAACTGGTCACGGTTCTCGATGACACCACCCTTCCTGGAAAATTCGGCTCTTACGCTTTCGATGATGAGGGGACACCGGCACAGAGAACAACCCTGATCGAGAACGGTATCCTCAAAGGATACCTGAGCGACCGCTACACCTCAAAAGAGCTCGGGATCCCCGCCTCCGGCAACGGTCGGCGCGAAAATTTCCGCCACAAGCCCGTCCCCCGGATGACCAACACCCTCATCGCTTCAGGGAATATGGATCCGAAGGAAATCGTCGCTTCGGTAAAGAACGGGCTCCTCGTCAGGCGCATGGGCGGAGGAGAAGTGAATGTGACCAACGGCGATTTTGTCTTTGAGGCGAACGAAGCCTATCTCATCGAAGACGGAAAGATCAAGCACCCGGTACGCGGAGCGATCCTGACCGGCAACGGCCCTAAAGTGCTCGAGATCATCGACATGGTGGGATCGGACCTGGGTTGGCAGACCGGGGTCTGCGGGAAGTACGACCACGCGCCGGTCTCGGACGCGCAGCCCACGCTGAGGATCCCTGAAATGATCGTGGGGGGGAAAACCTAGCTAGTCATAAACCACGATGTGACCGGAACCGACCACCTTACCGCCCGAAACCACCTTGAAGGGATAGATCCCGTTCGCCAGCACGGCAGAGGTTATGTCCGACTTGCCGTCAAACGTCACGGCGTTATATCCGGCCGAGCCGCCCACCATTCCAGAAGTATATTTTCGGGTCCACTCCACCGTGCCAACCGGGCTGAAGATATAAAGGGTAACATCCGCATCTTTGTTAAGGATATAGGATAAGGCGGTGACCTCTCCCTTTTCGGGATTAAAGGTGGTCGGATAAGCAAGGACGGACTGGGCCCTTACCGCTGCGCGCGGATCCGCCACCTCCAGATTATACACATTGACGGTCTCACCCGCCTCAACCCTTATCACATGGACCCCGGGGGTATCAAACTCCACAGAATACTCCATTCTCCTGGCGCCGGCGGCCGAAAGCGTCATGGAGCTTGCGCTTATCCTTGTTCCATCCAGATAGAACTTTATCTCCGCATAGCCGCTCTCTTCCACCACAAAGATCATGCTTTCCCCGACGTAATCCCCGTCCTTAAGGGTAATTTCCTGGTTGTCCCTGGTCTTTTTCTTGAGCAGCAGCCGGGGCGGTTCCGTTTCCGCCGCGGTCCTAAAACTGGAGCGGAAGGCGGAGGATCCAACCAGGTGATTTCCCGCCAGGTCCAGGGCGTCATCGGTTATGGTCACGTAGTAGGTGGTGTCGGAAAACAAAGCTTCCTCCGGTTCAAAGGTGGCGATGGTCCTATCGCTGATTTCGCTGAATTCAAAGCCCCCCTGAACCTCACCCGCCCCTCCTTCGCGGGTAAGCGAAAAGGCGGTGATGACCGTATCCGTATTCATGAGCTCGGAGAATTCGACCGTGATCTTCGTTTCCGGATCCACCGCGGTCGCCCCGTCGCTCGGGATGATGCTCACCACGGTGGGCGGGGTGCTGTCGATGGTGAATTGGTCGCTGAGGGCGCTGACCGATCGGCCGATCGTATCCTCCGCCTCCATGCTGATGTAGCAATCCGTGGAATCGGCCGCGGGAACGCTCCAGGAATAGGTCAGGGTCCCTCCGCCCGACGGAGCCGAAATGCTGGAGGGACTACTCCAGTTTGCTCCGCCGTCGGTCGAGTACCGGAAATCAATGGACAAACCAAGCTTGGTCACTGCCTCATAGGTAACCGGATGGGTGTCATTTCCCTTTATCCTGTCGCCGGCGGAGGGACTGAGGATGGAAAGCTCCGGTCTTACCGTGGAAATTATGAACGTCCCTTCGCTTTCCGCCGTGGCGTAGTTGCTCGCCGCGTCCCGCCCGGTTATTTTTATTCTCGCGTCATCCTCGTCCAGGTAGGGAACGGTCCAGGGATAGGAATAGATGCTGCCGATCTTGGCAAGCGTTGCTTCTGTAGTTATCACATAAGGATAAGCAGCTCCGCCATCGATGGAATAATAGATATCAAATGCCGTGACATCCTTATTGGCGGTGCATTCTATGGTCCGGACCATCCCAGCATCCCAGACCTCATTCTCGTGAGGGGAAATGACGCTGAGATAGAGACGGGTCGTGTCCGCGTAAGCGTTGACCGAGAACATGGAAGTATTCCCATCTCCATCGGTCGCCGTGGCGGAGAATATCGTCGACGGATCAACGGAAGCCAGAAGTATGGACCAGCTCCCGCCAACCTCCGCCGAGGCAGAGCCCAGGTAAACTTTACCTTCCCCGGATCCGCTCGGGTCCGGGCCATTGGTGCTGAAGATCTCGACGTTCGAGTTAGGCACGGCCGTACCCTGGAGCAGGGTATTCGCCCCAATGGAAGAAACACTGCTAATGACCGGCGCAGCTATGCCATCGTTGCCGTAATTAAGCAGACAGATACCCAGTCCGCGGTTTTCATAGATGGAATTTTCAGTAATGGTATTGCCTCTGGTGATATTTGCCGGAGGAGCGCCTTCGCCCCAGATCAACACGCCCGGAGGCCACATATAAAAACCGAAAAGGCCCGGCGAATTATCATAGAACCACTGCGCGGCCTCGCCCGTTCCATTCCCGGCGATGGTGTTTTCGGGTCCGATCAGGTTATCCGCGCTGTCCTGGAAAATAAATATCCCGCTGTAACCACTATAGACCATCCAATTGGAAGGGCCGATCACGTTGGCTTCACAGCTTTCAGAGATGTTCACCCCAAATTCCCGGTTGCCCACGACATAATTCCCCAGGACCTGGTTATGATCACTGCCCTCGCTGATTTCGATCCCGTTCCCAAGGTTCGCACTAATATGATTTTCCACTTCTGTCCCCAGGCTTCCGATCACGTTGTAATCTGAATCTTCGGAAACAGAGACCCCAGCGGAGGCATTGGCATAGGGATTATCCTCGTAGGTCACGAGACCCATATCGGGTATGACCCCGATCAGGTTCCCTTTAACTTCATTGCTGGAAGAATTAACTATAGAAATCCCATCACCGCCGTTGCCGCAGATATTATTTCTGGCACCGTTGCTGCCATCCCCAACCTGAGTATAGCTGGAATACATATCAAGGCGGATCCCATTTTCCGCATTTCCCAGCAGGTTATTTTCATCCCGGTTCTTGTCCAGTCCGATCCAATTCTGAAAGATCCGGTTATGCTCGGCAATATCTGAGGCGGTCCCCCTTACCCTGACCCCATTATATCCGTTGGCGGAGATGAGCTGTTGTATTGTGCCGTAAGTGAAGCCGATCTGGTTATGGTCGCAGCTGTCAATACTTACCCCATCAAAGGCGTTCCCCATCGGCGTAATACCATCCTCGTCCACTCCAATATAATTTGCGCCCACCTCGTTGCTGTTGGTGTTCGCGTCACTTATTAAGACCCCATTCCCGCCGTTGCCGACAATGACATTCGGGATCGTTTGGGCCGAAGAACCGATCTTATTATACGAAGCCCCCCCGGTAATCGACACACCATCTCCAACATTCCCAAAACCTTCTTCCGTGCTTCCTCCAATGTAGTTGCCGTAGACCTCATTAGAGTCGGTGCCGGTCCCGCTAATATTTATTCCATCCCCCCCCACCTGAGCGGAGAATCGGTTGCGGCCGGCCAGGGTCCCGTCACCGATCGAATTATTTTGGCCTCCATACCAAATGATCACCCCGCTTCCGCCATTCCCCAGGGGCGCGGATTCATCGGAAGTAGTGCCGATAAGGTTCCCCAAAACATGGTTGCTGTGGGAAGTCCTGATCTCCACCCCGCTGAACCGGTTTCCGGAGATCACGTTCCCCTCCAGGGTAGCACTCCCGATATAGTTATCATGTGCTCCATAATGGATGCCTACGCCGTTAAATTCGTTCTCCACCGAAGCGGTGCCGGTCACGTCTGTGCCGATAAAATTGCCATAGACATAGTTGCCGGAAGCTTCCGATGTTAATATCCCGACTCCGTCCGACTTATTCCCCGAAATAATGTTCCTGCCCCCGGCGGTGCCGTCCCCGATCAAGTTATACTGCGATTGCCCGGTCGAACCCAAAATTGCGACCCCCTCCCCGCTATTCCCCAGGGATGAGGTCCCGCTCAGGTCCGTGCCGATAAAATTCCCCAGAATACGGTTATTATTCGCCGAGTCAATGGTAATACCCTTCATACCATTCCCGGAAATAATATTTCTGCCGCCGCTTGTCCCATCCCCCACCCAATTGTCCGAAGCCAGGATATTTATGCCGCTGTATCGATTGAGCAAGGCCGCCGCTCCGTTGGAAGCGGTGCCGATAAGATTGCCCAGGACCCGGTTGTAGGTAGAATTACTTTTAATCTCAATCCCGTTGCTCATATTTCCCGAGATGACATTTCCCTCCCCGGCGGCATTCCCTCCAATCAGGTTATATTGAGCCGAGTTATCGACAATTACTCCATTCAGATTGTTGGGCAAAGCGGTTGCGCCGCTGGAAGTGGTCCCGATAAAATTCCCCAGGACCTCATTGCTGTTGGTGCCGGTCCCGTTTATGTCCACCCCCTCCCCGCCGTTTCCTGAGATAAGGTTTCCCTGGCCCGCCGCACCCCCTCCGATCCGGTTGTATTTTGAGCTGCTATCGATCCTCACCCCGTGGCCATTCGGCCGGCTGAGTGTTCCGCCAATATCCGTTCCAATATAATTTCCGGTGACTTCATTGCTGTTGGTGCCGGTCCCGGTTATATATACACCGTATGTGCTGTTGCCGGAAATGAGGTTCCTGGCGGTGGGGCTATCCTTTCCGATACGGTTGCTCTGCGCCCCATTCCTGACATACACTCCATAGTTATTGGCCAGAGCCGCGTCGCCATTCTTATCCAAACCAATATAATTCCACTCAACAAAATTAACGTCCGTGCCGGTCCCGCTTATTTCAACCCCTGCCCCGCTGTTGCCGGAAATCACGTTCGGCAGGGTAATGTCCATTTTGCCGACATAGTTGCTTTGGGCGCCATCCGTGAGGTGGACACCGCCCGAACCGTTCGGCAAAGATTCCGTCCCGTTGGCCTTGGTGCCGACGTAATTGCCGTAGATCTTGTTGCTGTCGGTATTGCTGCCCGTGATAAGGATCCCATAAACCCCGTTTCCCGAGATAACATTTTTCCCAGCCTCGGTCCCATCCCCAATATAATTATTCTGGGCCTCGTTGGTGATAACGATCCCGTGCTGGGTATTGGGCAGAGCCGTGGCCCCGGTGGAAGTGGTGCCGATATAGTTGCCGAGGATCTTGTTGGATGTAGAAAAGGCAGGATTACCGATACCGTGTATTACAACCCCGCCTCTGTTCCCGGAAATAATATTCCGATTGCTACTTTCAGTGCTTCCGATAGTATTGTAATTCCCGGCATAAATAATGACCCCAACGTAATTTCCCTTTGCGCTCTGGCCGGTGGCATCCGTACCGATATAACAGCCATAGACCTTGTTGTAGTCGGCGCCGATATTGTAAATCAGGATGCCGGCTTCATCGGTGCCGGAAGCGTTGTTAATGATGAGATTCTTGATAACGCAGTTGGAAGATTGTATCTCAATTGCATCATCCGGTGGAGATCCGCCGATCATTATTTCCGGTCCGGCAGGATTGGTGTCTCCCTGATTAGCGGTCTGCGATTCGCCGGAAATTATGGTGCCATCGCCGTTTGCTCCGCTTATCGAGACCCCGGTTTCAGTGAATCCGATCCTCCAGTAACTCACCCCAGCCTCGGTGGTATAACCTGCTTCAGTGGTGGGAATATTAAAATCGATAATATCTGCGCCGGCATTTGAATTGGCCTGAGATACAGCCCATTTGAAAGAACCCACGGTCCCAACGGACTCCGCGCAATTGGTAACGGTATAGGTAAGGGCCACAACCTCTCCAGAGGAAAAGCAGATCAAAAGAGAAGCAACCAGAAGCAAGAACAGCTTCTTCATATATTAATTATAATCCATCAAAAGCAAATAGTAAATAGATTTTCGCAAAAGATCCGGCTAATCATAGACCACGATGTATCCCTTGCCCGCCAACCGATTGCCGGCGAGGATCTTGAAAACATAAATCCCGTTGGCCAGCGGCGCGCCGCTGATATCCGAAATGCCGGAAAACTCAACCATGTTGTATCCGGCCTGCCCCCCCATGGTCCCGGCCGGGAACCTCCGGTTCCAGTCGATGCTCCCCGCCGAACTAAAAAGGTAGATCCTGATGTCGGCGTCCTTGTTGAGCACGTAGGAAAATGCCGCGACCTCCCCCCCCTTGGGCTTGAAGGTGGAGGGATGCGCGATCACATAGGTGAGCTTGACCTCCTCGGCCGCCGCCGCCACCTTCAAGTCAGCCGCTTCCTTGGTGGTGGTATTCCCCGCCGCATCCGTTGCTTCGACCCGGACGGAATGGGTCCCCGGGACAAGCGAGATGACGTATTCAACCTCCACCGAAGCGATGGAAGAAGCGCGCGCGCCCGAGACCGAGATCTGGTTGCCATCGACAAATGTCCTAACCCCGTCAGAGTTTATCTCCAAATTATCACTGGCGACGACCTTGACCGTGGGCTGCGGCGGCACAAAGTCCCCGCTCTTGATGGCCACGCCGTTTACGGAGATCACAACGCTGGGCGGCACGCTCTCCGCCCGGATAGCGGATTCGATGCCGAAGATCGGACCGCTGCCGTCGTTTACGTTGCCGGTACGGTCGCGCGCGACGAGTCTGAGGCAGCAGCACTCGCTGCTGATCTCCGGCAGGCTCCAGATATAGCTCCCCACGTTGGCGGATTCAACCGTTACCACGTAGGGATAGCCGTCGGCGCCGCCAGCAGTGGAATAATAGATATCAATCCCATCATCCGGGATCCCGCTGGTGGCGTCGGTCGCCTCCCATTCAATGGTACAGACCGATCCCACTGCGAAACACTCATCTGTAGCGGGTCGGTTAACGATTACCAGCGGCGGGACCGTATCCAAGACAATGCTTCCCCAAACCGTACCGCTCGGGTTCAGGGCCGCGTCCCTCAGCTTGTAATAAACGGTCTTTTGCCCGTCCCCAATCCCGACCTCAAATGTGGTCGGATTTTGATAAGCCCGCCAGCTGGCTCCGATAAAATCTATGTTCAGGGAAAGGATCATCTCGGCGGGATTACCTTCCACGTTCTGGGCCTCGACGGAAATGGTCCGCGAATCGGTATAGTTCGGATCGCCGCTGCTCCGATCGCTGAGCACAATGCCGGATACTCCCGGGGCGCTGGCATCGACGCTGAAAACACCGGATTCAGCCGTCGCCAGGTTGTCGCTGTTGTCGCTTGCCTCGATCTTGATCCTGGCCTCAGAAGTCGTTTCATAGGCCACGATCCAGGGATAACTGTTATCCGATTCGGTCGTGGCCGAAACGATGGTGACCGGATAATTCGCTCCCCCGTCGCGGGAATAATAGAGGTTGAGAGAGCCGGCTTTGACGCCGGACTCATCCGTGATGCTCCAGGTGATGTTATAGGTGCCCCCGCCTCCCAAAGTCTCTCCGGTGGTTGGAGCGGTAACCTCCAGCGTCGGCGGATCAAAATCCGTGGAGAAAATGGTAAACACCGAATCGGATTCGGCCGTGCCCAGGGAACCGATGGCGTGGATCCTGATCTTTGCCTGTGTGGTGCGCGGCGCGTCCTGCGCGATCTCCCATTCATAATAGCCGTCATTTTCTGTTCCGCTCACGATATTATAGGCATAGGTGCTCCCTCCGTCGGCGGAGAGATCGATGTCAATATGGTCCACGATATCCACCGGCTGGGTCGCGGTCCAGGTAATGGCGTTGGCGCTGCCCACCTCCCAGCTTACCTCGGACTCAGCCGTGGTCACCTTAACGATGGGCGGCACCCCGATCCAGTTAAAGGGATAAGCGCCCATGTCCCTGCGGCTACCGTCCGGGTCGGGCGGGGAGGCGGGATCGCCCGAGTCGATACACGGCGAAATGGCGCCGGAGGAAGCGGTCAGAGTATAGTCGTCATTGGCCGTGTCCGCAAATAACGCCGCCGCCGAGATCGTTCCGCTGCCCAGGGTGATGGTTCCGCTGTAGTCCGTGGCATTGCCGTAAACGTCGCTGTAAGCAACATCCGTATAGCCGTCTGAAGCATTGCTGTCGTAGACGCCGATGCTTCCGGATATCCCAGCTCCTCCCTCAGGCGATGAACTGATGATGCAGTTCCTGACAAAGACCGTGTAGGAATCGGAATTTGCGCGCTCAATACCGGTCTTGCACTTGACAATGGTATTGGCATCCACGGTGATGTTGCTGCTCAGGGGCTGGTCGAAATCGATCCCCAGGTCAAACCCCCGCACTTCATTGGATACCACCAGCCCGCAGCACTGAGGAAGGCGCATGCCGGAGTCGCCGGCGGTATAGTCCTCGCTTACGATGGTGTTGCCGGAGATCAAAAATCCGCTCGCGCTGCCGTCGTGATAAATGCCGTGGCCGGAGGCCCGGATCGTGCTTCCCTTAACGGCAAAATTATGGGTACTGCCGGCCGGATGCACCACGTAAGAGCCGTTCTTCGTGTTCCTCAGATCGCAGTTCAGCACCTGGGGAGAAAGCGCGTTGATCGCAAAGTAGATCGAATTATCGTTGGCACCACCCACGCTGGAGGATTCGACCGTAGTATAGTGCGCGGTAGATGAGGCATTGATGCCGGTGCTCCCGGTACTATTCCTGATCCCGCAGCCCGCGATCATGTTATTGGAGCCGTTGATGCAGACCGCGTTAGTCCCGGAATCGACCTCCACCGAAGAGGCGGAGACCAAATTCCTGTCCCCGTCCAAATAGATCCCGCTGCTGCCGGAAGCGGCCTCGACCGTGGAGCCGGAGATAAGGTTGTCGCTTCCGTATGCATAGACCCCGTACTTTCCGGAATAGCCGCTGCTGATCTTGACCCCCTCGATGGTTGAACCAACGCCCAGGTTAAGGGTATTGGCGTCATTACCCGCGGCGATATCCACCTGACCGTTACCAAAACTGACGATCCTGCGGTTATTACCGAGCTCGATAGGCGCCGAGATCGAATAGCTGCCGGCCTTGACGACAATGGTCGAGGCGGCAAGGGTCGCCGCCTGGTTAAGCTCGGTTTCATTCTCGACGGTCGAAACCTCCACGATGCTTGACGGACTGCCGACACTTCCGTAGCGGCCGGCGTCGATGCTCAGGCAGGGAGAATCCGAATAGAGCCGGTAATCATCGTTAGCAACATCTACGAACCGGGGGCAGGCAGTAATATCTCCGGGACCGGGAGCAAGACCGCTGTAACCCCTCTCGTTATTCCAGACGCAGTTGGATTCAGCGGAGACGGTTCCCGCGTTCCTCACAATCCCTTTGCTGTTATTGAGATAAGTGTAACCCAGGTCCGGCGCGGCGGAAATAATGTTATTATTCAAATAGACCGTGACTGAGCCGCTGTCATTCTGCACCCCGGTGCCGCACTTGACAATGGTGTTTCCTTCGATCGTGATATCGCCGGTGGAAGCACTGGCATGGACCAGGATCCCCGTTCCGAAACCACGGACTTCATTTGAAGAAACCTCTCCCCAGGCACGCAGCCACATGCCGGCAGCGGTGGAGCTCGGGTTCTCGCAAATAAACGCATTATTCAGGATCGAATAGCCGGACAGATCCCCGTTAAACAGGATCCCGTAGCCAAGGGAGCCGGAGGAGCGGATAGTATTGCCGTCCAGAATAAAATTATGGCTGTTCGCCTGGGGATAGACCACATATCCATCATTTTTGGTGTTCACCAACATGCAGTCCCTGACCAGGACCCCGGTCGCGCCCGAAGCAAAATAGAGGGTGGATTGAGCGCCGCCACTCACCTCGCAGGAGATCAGGCTGCAATTATCGCCGCCCGATTGGAAACACACACCATCCACGGTAGTGGTCTCGATGGTGCAGGAAATGACCCGGCTGTTGACGCCGTTGAACTCGACCGCGTAGCGGTCCGTGTTCTTAATCCTATGGAACCCTTCCAGGGTGGCGGTGCCGCCGAAGTTTACGGTTATCTGGCTTCTTCCGGAAGCATCAATGGTGACCAGCCCGGTTCCGTAGCCGGTCATTCTCCTGGAATCCAAACTTATGGGAAAGGTTTCCAGTGTGCTGTAGGTCCCGGCTAAAACGTGGATCGTCTCATACTGGACCGCGGTGGTGGAGGCATAGGTCAGGGTCTCCCAGGCGTGGGCCTCATCGGTTCCGGTGTCAGAATCGCTGCCACCGGGCTTCACATATTTTTCGGCAACCGACGCCCCACCCAAAACCAAGAGCAGAAAAAAACAAATATAGAATTTTTTACTCGTAGACCACAATGTAACCCGTCCCCTTGACCTGGTTCTGATGAATGATCTTGAAGACATAGATCCCGTTGGCAAGGGGGGAGCCGCTTATGTCCGAAATGCCGCTGAACTCGACCATGTTGTAGCCGGCCTGACCGCCCATGGTCCCTGCCGGGTACTTCCTGGTCCAGGAAATCTCTCCCGCCGGCCCATACACGTAAATCGTGATGTCCGCGTCCTTATTCAGTATGTACGAGAAGGCGGAGATCTCTCCCTTGCCCGGTTTGAACGTCATCGGATAAGAGATCACATAATCCAGCTTGAGCTCTTCTCCCTCATCCACCACCTTGAGGTTCGTGACTTCCTTGGTGGTTATGTTCCCAGCCGCGTCGATCGCCACCACCTTTATCGAGTGCGCTCCCACCGCCAGCGGCTCATAGGCCGGGACGGCATACATCACTTCCACCGAGGCGATGGAAAGTGCCCGGAAGGCTGCCGCCGTTATCCGGCTGTTGTCCACAAACAAGTTCACTCCCGCCGGCACGATCTGGAAGTTATCGTTGGCGGAAACCTCAATGCTGGGCTGCGCCGGGATGTAATCCCCGCTCTTTAACGCCGTCCCCTTGATCTTGATGATGACGGTAGGGGGAACGGTCTCCACCGGCGCAGCCGTGCGGAAAGCAGAAACCTTCTCGCTTTTCAGTGGGTTTCCCGCCCGGTCCCTGGCGCCGACGCCGATCCTTACGGTATAGGCTGCGTCCCCTCTCAGGACCGTGTCCGGAGTAAGCGTCAGGGTCCGGCCGTCACTGCTCCAGCTGAACCTTCCGGTGATCTGGGGATCGATGGAGAACGCATCCTGCACGCTTTGCTCATCCATGGGCTCATCAAAATTGATCACGATATTGGTCCCGTCCGTATTCACATCCTCCTCTTTGTCCGGCGGCTGAACCCCTGACACCTCGGGAGAAATACTGTCAATGGCGAACTTTCCGCTCAGGGCCCGGGCCATCCTTTGCGCGTTATCCTCGGCTTCCATGCTTATGTAGCACAGCTCCGAGTTGACCGCCGGCACGCTCCAGGGATAGATGCTGGTGGTTGAACCAGAGGTCGTATCCAGGACCCAGCTCGCCCCCTCATCCGTGGTGTGCCGGATGGTGACCGGCGTTGCCCAGCCCACCTCCGTGCTCAGGGTGTAAGTAACGTCATAGCTGCTGCCGCCCGGTACCGCCCCCCCGGCCTCAGGACTGACAATGGAAATGGTCGAAAGCACGGTCTTGATGATAAAGTTGTCTTCGCTGGGGGCCGATCTGGAGTTGCCCGCGTTGTCCCGGGCCGTGATCTTGAGCATGAACGTTTGCCCGTTGAGCTCCGGGACCATCCAGCTGTAGCTTCCGGTATTGGATACCTCCCGGGTTATCTCATATGGATACCCGTCCACGCCGGAATTCGCCGAATAATAGATATCGATCCCATCGGAGGCGATCCCGCTGGCAGAATCATTCGCCTGCCACCGGATATCGTATGCCATCCCTCCCATCAGAACCTCTCCCCACGGCGACGGCTTAGAAACCGCAACCGAAGGCGGCTGGGTATCCAGCGCGATGTTCGCCTCAACCGTCGCGCTCGGGTTTAGGACGGCATCCCTTAGCTTGTAGTACACCGTCTTTGCCCCGTCCCCGGCGCTGATCTCGAAGGTGGTCGGGTTCTGATATGTCCTCCAGCTCGCTCCGGAGAAGTTTGAATTCTGCGAAAGCAGCATCTGGGTCGGGCTGCCTGAAACACCCAGGGCCTCGATCGAAACGATCCGGTCATTGGTATAGCCGATCTTGAGAGTATTCCGGTCCCGGATCACTTCGCCGGTAACGTTGGGGCCGAGGGTATCGACCTCAAAGGTGAATGAGGTGCTGAAGCTTCCCGGGTTCCCCACTCCATCAAAGGCCCTTACTTCCCAGGTATGAATGGCTTCAGAAAGGATGGTCGACCAGTAATATGTGGTTTCAGTGGTGGAGCGGCTGGTTCCGTCCAATCGGAGCTCGTAGCTTGCCACCCCGGTTATATTATCCGTAGCCGCCGTCCAGGTAAAGGTCGGGGTCGGTATAGCAACGATACTTCCGTTAGTTGGCGTCAAAAGCGCGGGCGTGGATGGCCCCGTACTGTCGATAGTAAAGCTCCCATGGGATTCTCCTGTCCCCAGATTATCCAACGCATCCTTGGCCGTAATCCGGAGCCGGGCCTCGATCGTATTCTCCGCTGCCACCGTCCAGGGATAAGTATCATCGGATTCGGTGGTGCCGGAAACGATGGTGTGCGGGAAGGTCGAGCCGCCGTCAACAGAATAGTAGATGTTCAACGAATCCGCCTTGATCCCGGATTCATCCGTGATCGTCCAGGTGATGTTATACGTGCTTCCGCCGCGCATCGCCTCTCCGGTGACCGGCGCGGTGACCTCGATGGTGGGAGGCACGCTGTCCGTGGAAAAGATGGTGAAGTTGCTGTCGGATTCATCTGTTCCGATGGAGGCAAAGGCTACAACCTTGACAAGGGCTTCGGTGGTGGGCTCGTTGGCCACCGTCCACTGATAAGTGCCGTCGTTTGCCTCATCGGTCGCGATCTCATTCCAGCTGTTGCCGTCATCAGCCGAATAATACAGATCGATGCGGTAGACCACATCCGCGGGCTGGGTCGCGTACCAGGTGATGTCTTCGGAATAATTCGCACCCCAGGATTCTCCGCCGTTGGGGGTCAGGACCCGGCAGGCGGGAGGAACTCCGGCGGTCATGAGGTAGGGATAGGCGCCCATGTCCGCCCGGGTGCCGTCGGAGTCGTTATATATAGGATTGGGATCGCCGGTGTCGATACAGGGCGAATTATTCCTTAGGTGATAGTCGTCATTATCGGCATCCACAAACTTGGGATCCACATAAATATCGCCGGTTTTGTCCAGGACCGAGGCTCCGTAGGTTGCGGTATTATTATACAAACAGTTATAAGTGGAAGTGATGGTGCCGGAACTTTGCGTGATCCCAACGATTTCATTCGTAGCAACGATGCTGTTCATCACAAATGTGATTCCGCTGCTTCCGAGCACCCCTCTTTTGTTCCCCAGGATCGTGTTCTTGTTTACTCTGATCTCTTTTCCCGACTCCACATGGCTGCGGATGCCGTATCCGTCGTTTGGATGCCTGAAACCTCTTATTTCGTTCGCCTCGATGGTCCCGGAACAATAAGCGTAGGTGTCTATGCCGTGACTTCCGGTCGCACCTCCAGGACCGATAATGGTATTGCCCCTGATATCAAAATCATACCACCCGTCGGCCCAGATCCCCACTGCCCCAGCTCCTGTTACCTCAAAAGTGTTATTCTGAATGGAAATATCATTACTGACATAAATCCCAGTTGATCCGTCAGCTATAACACCGTAATAGCCGGAGGTGAGGGTGTTATCAATTATGCTCATATTGTCATTGTCGTAATACAGCTTGATGCCATAATAGGGCGAATTGATCTGGTTACCTTCGATGCTTATGTTCTTGGTGTAATGGAATGTTTGTATGGCGTACGCGTTGCCCCCTTCCGCGGTAATAATGTTGTCCTTGATGGTCAAGTTGCTTCCATTCAAGCGCAGGGTGGTGGCGGTACTGGCCCCGCTATTCCTGATGTCAAAGCCCTCGATCGTCACGTTGTTTCCGGGGACGATCAGACTGCTGGCATTACCGGAGATCACCGCACTCTCCTGCTGATAACGCTTTAAATATGTACCCGCCGACAAATACATCGGGAACGGAGTCGCTTTATAGGTCTGTTCATGGGTCTCATCATAATTGCCGGCCCGAACATTAATCGTCCCCTCAGTTGAAACCACGGCATGGGAAATGGTCTTCCAGGGATTGCCCAGGCTTCCGTCTCCGCTTTCGTCCGCGGCATTATCATCTACGTATGAATTGGAAATTATGCCTGATGCCGTTCCCACGCTTCCATAGCGACCAATATTACCGCTGTCGCTGGCAGTTCCCACGCAGGGAGAATCCGAATAGAGCCGGTAATCATTGTTTTCCGCGTCAACGAACCTGGGGCAGGCGGAAATACAGCCGGGCCCGGCGGATATATCCTTATGATCCCAGAAATTGTTCCAGGCGCAGTTGTACTCGGATGTCGTGGTCCCGGTGCTGTGATAAACTCCCGTGCTGTAATTCATAAGGGGCTGTCCCAGACCCGGCGCAACGGAAATGATATTGTCCCGGATGGTCACGGTATTGGCGTCCACTCGCACTCCATTTTTGTTCTTGACAATAGTGTTCTTTAAGACGAACATTTCCCTGCCGCCATAGACATGGGCGCGGACTCCGTATCCGCTGTTATATTCCACGAAATCCCGGATCTCATTCGCCTCTATCGTCCCGGAAGAATAGTCCGTGTACACGCCGCCGCTGCCGTATGTCCCTCCCGGACCGATAATGATATTGTCCTTCACAACAAGATCAAGGCAGTAGTAGGACCTTACCCCCCTCGCCGCGCTGCTGTCGGTCGCTTCCAGGGTGTTGTTCTGGATAGAAATATTATTCAAGAGTGAACTTGCGCTCGCCCCGTCCGCGTCGATCGCGTAATCTCCCGCAATAATGGTATTATTGGTTATGTTCACATTGTCAACGTACGTATATAAGTAAATGCCCCTGCTTTCCGCATTAATCCGGTTATTGTCGATAACAATGTTCGAAATGGACTGAGAAGAGTGATCTTCCTCTATGCCGGAGGCAGTGCTAGCCACTTCCGCGCTGATATTGTTGTTTCGGATAGTTATATTGTCCCCGTTCAAATATATGCCGGCCGTGCCGGTGCCGCTTCCGGAATTGTTAAGGTTGAAGCCCTCCACCGTCACATTGCTCGCGCAGCTGATCGCATTGTCGGAAACATTGGCGGAAATATTTACGCTTTCGCTCAGGTAACGATTGAAAACCGTGCCCTGGGACAGATACATGGGGAAAGGCGTGGCTTTGTAGGTTTGTTCATGGGCCGTATCGTAGGTCCCGGCCCTCACATAGATCGTCCCTTCGGTGGAGGCGATGGCATGGGAGATGGTCTTCCAGGGACTTCCGATGCTTCCGTCGCCACCCTCATTAGGGGCGTCATCGTCAACATATGACGCAGATATAATGCCGGACGACCCCCCCACGCTTGCATAGCGGCCCATGTTCCCTCCGTCGTCCGCCGCGCCCGCGCAGGGAGAATCCGAGAAGATCCGGTAATCATCGTTGTCCGCGTCAACAAACCTGGGGCAGGCACTTACATCATTGGCTCCGGCGGATACATTGTAATAATCCTGGGTATTATTCCATATACAGTTATAGTCTGAAGTAACCGAACCGGAACCGTTCCGGTATATCCCTCTACTGCCATTAATATGCGCGGAACCCAGCCCCGGCGCCGCAGCGATAATGTTATTCTTGATGGCCGCGTCCCCGCTATATACCAGAATTCCAAGCTTGTTTTTCACGATGGTGTTGTGCTCAACAGTATACGGCCCTCCCTGATAAAGATAGATGCCCAGCAGGAAGTCGACCGCGTAGAACCCCCTCACCTCATTCGAAACAATATTCCCCGAGGAAGAACCCAGTAGATACATGCCATAATTGCCAAAAGACAGATCAAACGCTTCGATGGTGTTCTCCCGAACATCCAGGTTGGGGCAATCCGAAGCGTAAATGCCCTTGCTCGCTTTAATATGATTTCCCTGAATAACAGGGGCGCTGGAATCATTCAGGTCCATCGCGTAAATATCTCCGCCGCTGCCGATATTAGTGATGGTATTGTTCCTTAGGACCAAGCCGCTGCCTTTGAAACGCATGGCATAGCGGCTGCGGCCGGTAATATCATTGTCTTCGATCCGAAGATCGGAGTATCCATCAAAATTATAAATGGCGTAGGGAATGCCCGTGGCCGATCCCTCAGGCGTGATGTAGTTATCCAGGATCTCCGCGTTGGCACCAAGCACGTATACACATTTTGCAGACATCCAAGGAGTTGCCTTCACCGTAAAACCTTCAAGGGTTGAGGAAGCCTTCATATGCACCGCGTCTATTCCGTTAGCATCCACATCTATGGTCGCCAGCCGGGTCGTAGCGCCCTCAAGCTTGACCCCGGCTTCGACCGTGATAGGGAAGGACTCAGAAGATCCGCTCATGCTCGCATTGTAAAGGCCCGGCATGGCGCGGATAACGTCTCCCGCGCCGACCTGCGCCAGCGCCCAGCTTATGGTCTGCCAGGGATTGCCGGAGCTGCCGTCGCCGGTAACGTTACTTCCGCCTTCAGCCGAAACGTAATAAATATTGGGCGGGATTATCTCAAAATCGCCGTCGGACTCATCCGTGGCGGCGGAGCCAAAGGCTCCCACCCTGACGCGGGCCTGGTCGGTCTCCACGTTGGAAGGAACATCCCAGAGATAACTTCCATCATTTTCGGTTTCGCCCGTGATCAGGTTGGGATAGGTCGACCCGCTGTCGGTGGAATAATGGATCTCAATATGGTCATAGGGCGTTCCTTCCTTGGTGGCATACCAGCTGATCTCGTAAGTTGTCCCTCCGGTCAGAGACTCTCCGCCATTGGGTGTTTTGACATAGACCGCCATCGTCCCGGTCTGGGTAAGATCAAAGTAATAGCGCCCCATTTCCACGCGGGTGCCATCGGGATCAGTTTCAGACGGGTCACCGGAATCAATACAGGGGGAGTTGTAGTTCAAGTGATAATCATCGTTGGCCGCATCCGCAAACTGAGCCGTGGCGGAAATGGTGCCAACCCCGGGAGTGACGCTATCATAATCCGTGGCGTTGCCGTAGACATCGCAATAAGTCACATCGAGCGATCCAGCGAAAAACTTAATACCCGTACCGCTTCCTGTGCCGCCATCCGGATCGCTCGCGATTATACAGTTCCTGACATTCGTTGAGCCGCTCCCGCCCACATGCACTCCAATGTTATTCTTGACAATGGTATTTTTATTGATCAGTATCTCCCTTCCGCTTCCCACGTATGTTCGGATGCCAAATCCATTTGCGCCCTTAAAATCCCTGATCACATTAGATTCTATGGTCCCAGAGTTGGCGGCAACATTATTATATATGCCATAATACCCTCCCGTCCCAGAACCAAATATTAAATTCTCCTTTATGTTGAAACCAACACTTTCAGTGTAGATGCCAAAGCCCTGGGCTCCGCTGGCTTCAATGGTGTTATTTTGTATGGTAAGATTAGGACCGGAAATTTTTATGCCGAAACCGGAGTAGCCGCTGGCGTGGATGGTGTTCCCCTCTATCAAAGAACCATCCGTAAGACTTCCAAGATATGATACAGAGTATGCGCTTGACATCTCATTGTTCAATATCTGTGCACTAGTCCCGATCGCGTTTACACAGTAATAGGTTGCTGTTTTATCGTTATTCAATGTGAGTCCCTCTAAGGTTGAGTGAGCTCCCATGATAACGGTATGATTATTGTCGCTTTCAGAGTCAATCGTCGCCACATCCGTGCTGTAGTTCTTAAGCGTAACGCCATCCGCCAGGACAAAGGGAAAAGTCTCGCTGTTGTTAGAAATATCATAGAGGCCATCCATGGCATTAATCGTACCTTCAGTGGTGGAAAGGGCGTGGGTTATGGTCTTCCAGGGACTTCCGAGACTGCCATCCCCGGTACTGTCATTTCCGCCTATCGCATCCACATAGGCCTCAGTGGTTATTCCTGAGGATCCCGCGTCCGTGCCGTATCTTCCGCGATTGCCGGAATCATCTGCAGTACCATTGCAGGGCGAATCGGAAAAGATATGGTAATCATCATTATCCGGATCGACGAACTTGGGGCAGGCAAAAATATCATTGGACCCGGCGGTTACGCCGTCATAGGCATCCGCATTGTTCCAGATACAGTTGTAATCCGAAGTGGCCGAACCGCCGCTCATCAAGACGCCGACGCTGTCGCTAAAATAGCTTCCCAGACTGGGCGCGGCGGAGACGATGTTGTTCTTGATGGTGACCGTGCCGGCAGACACTAATATTCCCCGGTCATTTTTCACAACCGTGTTCCCTTCAATGGTGAAGGTCCCGGATCCCGCATAGACCACCGAAGCATAGCCGGCGGTAGCGGCATCCTCATATCCCCGGACCTCGTTGGAGGCAAAGGTTCCCGAGAGGGGGCCGTATAAATAAATGCCATAAGGAGTGTAAGTGCTGTAAGCCTCGAGAGTATTGTTCCGGATGGTCGTATCCGTGGGGATATTCCATTGAGTATTATGATAAAAGGCCCGGTCCGAAGTAATGGTGTTGCCCTCGATCAGGGAGTCAGTGGCGTAATAAAGGTAGAGCGTTTCGTAGTCGCTGCGGGAACAGGTTATGGCGTTATCTCTTATGATCAGCCCATCAAGCGGCTCATTATTTACCCCGACGAAAGAAACCGGCCGTTGGGAACCTGCGCTGACGGTATTTCCCTGGAAGAGGCAGTTGTCAGCAGAGTGTTCGACATATAACGCCTTGGGAGGGTTGACCGCCCCGCCCCCCTGAACAATAGTGTTGTTAAGGATCTCCGCGGATGATCCGACCACATATACCATGTATCCATCGCTTGCGCTGTTACTTATATAAAAACCTTCCAGCGTGGTGTTGCTGTTCAGGTATAGGGTATCTACCGCAGCAGTTTCAGAATCAATGGTGGCCAAGCCGGTGGTCTCAGAAAGAAAACGTACCCCGGCTTCCAGCGTGATGGGGAAGGTTTCGCCCAGAGCGGCGTTATAGGTCCCCGGCAGGACATGGATGGTATCGCCGGAGCCGGTCTGGGTCGAAGCATAGGTAATGGTCTGCCAGGGGTTGCCGACACTGCCGTCGCCCGCCTCATTGCTCCCGGTAGTAGAGACGTAATAATCCGTGGCGGCATTAATAGTAAAGTTTGCGTCGGACTCGTCAGTGGCGGATGACCCCACCGCCGTGATCCTGACCCGGGCCTCGGTCGTGCTTAAGTTCGGCACCGTCCAGACATAGAGACCGTCATTTTCCTCATCCGTATCGATCGCGGCAAAAGTGCTTCCCTCATCTGTCGAGTAGTAGATCTCGATATGATCGTAGGCCGCACCCTCTTTGGTCGCATACCAAGTGATCTCGGCTGTCGACAATCCGCTTAGGGATTCCCCGCCATTCGGGGATTTGACATAGACCGCCATGGTCCCGGAAACGGTCAGATCGAAAGGATAACATCCCATGTCCGCCCGCGAACCGTCGGGGTCGGCCGCAGACGCGGGATCGCCGGAATCGATGCAGGGGGAATTGTAGTTAAGATGGTAATCGTTAGCTTCCACGCTTGCAAATTGGGCAATGGCAGAGATGGTGCCGGAACCCATGGTTATATCCCCGCTGTATTCGGTTTCATTCCCGTAAACATTGCTGTAAGCAACATTTATCGCGCCGTTGGTCTTGGTCACACCTACGCTGCCGGCTATCCCGCCTCCACCCTCCGGCTGCGAACTGACAACGCAGTTCTTGACGTAGACCGTGTTCGAGGTCCAGGAGCGCGTGATCCCCGTTTTGCACTTGACCACCGTGTTCCGGTCCAGAGTAATGTCTCCTCCGGAAGGATTATAGGCGTCGATCCCGTATCCAAAGGTGCGGACCTCATTTGAGATCACCGAACCGTATCCGGTCAGGTCGATCCCGTCTCCGCTGGTGTTGGTGGACGAGGCCCCAATGACCTTATTATTGATAACGCAGAAATAATACGCGCCGGAAGGAGAAGATATGCCGTCGGTGCCCGCCGTCTGCAAAATTATGGTGTTCCCCTCGATGGAGGCATTGGCACCGGTAAAATTTACGCCGTTCCCAGCAATCGCGGTTATGCTGTTGTCCTTTACCTGCGGGCCCGCCCCCGCCAATTCGATCGCCGCCCCGCCCACTATTCTCGCGTTCAAAGTATTTCCCTCGATGGTGCAAAAATCGCCCCAGAGCGTCAGCGGGTAAGCGTTGGCGCCTTCGCTGGTGATAAACCTATTATTTGTGATCGTGTTATAGCCCCCGCCGTCCCCGCTGCCGGCAAATCTATCGTAGATCAGGTGGGCATTGTTGCCGGCCTCAAGCGTACAATTATTGATCAGGTTCCATTCCCCAGCCGGGGTGACAGCGGCATAATTAGAACCGTTGTTGTTCTTGGCCCTGACCCCCTCGATGGTCGAATAAGATCCCATGTTCACCGTGCTCATATTGGTTTCGGCGTCTTCATCCAGGATCGCTTCCCCCGTTCCGGTCATCCTCCGGCTGTTGCCGAGCTCGATGGGAAAAGACTCGCCCGCGCCGGGATTATAGGTCCCGGGGTTAACATGGATGGTAGTTGCGGTCAGCGTTACCGCCGCGGTCAGCGACCAGGGAGAGCCGGGTGAACCGTCGCCGCTCGCTCCCGGCGAGGCCCAGGATTCGGTTGTGATCTGTGACGCTTCCCCGGCGCTTCCATAACGCCCCATCCTCCCTCCCCCCTCACCGCCGGTTAAACAGGGAGAATCCGAGAAAAGGCGGTAATCATCGTTGCCCACATCGTAGAATCTGGGACAGGAAGATATGTTATCGCTTTCGGTGCCGATCGTGCCGGAATGGCCCGTCTCATTATTGAAAAGACAATTGTAGGTTGAGTTCAGGGTCCCGGTTGACCCGTTATGGACCGCGATGCTGTCATCAATATAAGCGCCCCCCAGCCCCGGAACAGCGGAGAGGATATTATTCTTGATATTGACCGTTCCGTCGGGAGCGCCGCTGTAGACCGATCTCTCGCATCCCACGATGGTGTTGTTCTCGATATTCAGGACATTGTTGTCCACGGCCTTGATATCAATGCCGTAGCCGCAGCCGCGCACCTCGTTGGAGGCGATCGTCCCCCAGGCGTTGACCCAGAGGGCATCGGTGCTGAGGTTGGTGGAACTTGCCCCGGCGAACGTATTATTATAAATATAGATATCATCCGCTGCCCCGGCACTCGCGTAGAATTGTATGCCATCCCTGCTGGCGGCGACAAAAATAGTATTGCCTTCGACCGAGGCATAATGGTTGCCGCCGCCAAAGTAAATACTGTCCCCCTCGCTGGTTATGCTGTTGCCCCTGACCTGCGCGTTCTCCGCGCCGGAGGCAAAATAAAGCCCCTCAGCGTTTACCGCGTTGTCTATGCTGTTTGATTCAAATGTGGCATAATTCCCGTTGGCAGTAACATAATTAGGGCCGTAAGAAATTGTAGACCCGGTTTTACTTATGGTGCAGCCGGAAACCTTATTGTAGACCGCGTCGATCTTTATCGTCCCTCCATAGGCCGCGGCCTCGATGGTACAGTTTTTTACCAGATTATTGGTGCCGGCGAGGTTAACCCCGTATTTAAATGAAGAGCCGCTGCTGTTCCGTATAGTGACCCCTTCGATGGTCGAATTGCTTGCCAGGGTAAAGGTATCCGTTCCCGCGTCCGCGGCATCGATGGTCACGATCCCGGTCCCGGGGCCCGTCAATTTTAAATCGCTGCCTAAAGCTATGGGGAAGGTCTCGATCGATCCGGTCATGGAGGCGGTATATTCGCCCGAGGCAACATGGATGATGCGGGTGCCCTCCGTCGTGATCTGGGTCAGGGCATAGGTAATGGTCTGCCAGGCGGTGGCTTCAGAAGTTCCGTCTCCGACGACATTTCCCTCGGTGGTGGAGGCATCTACATAGTAGTCAGCGGCCTGCGAAGCTGTACTAAGCCCGAGGAGAAAGAGGGCTATAAAGAGGCAGATGAACCATGGTTTGGTCTTCATTAATCAAAGACGGTTACCTTGAACTTGGCCAGGAGTTTGTTCTCTTCGCGGGAGACGATGGTGCCGGCGTAAACGCCGTTGCCGACCTGCTCGCCGATCATGTTCTTGCCGTCCCAGGCGACCTTGTTAGTACCGGCCCGGCCGCCTTCGGTGCCGGCAGAGCAATGGATCCTCCTGACCGCTTCTCCGGCAATGCTCACGACGATGACCTCGATCTCCGCATCCTTGCTTAAGGTGAACTGGATCTCGGTCTTTCCATCCTTGGTAGGCGAGAAGGGAGACGGATACGGCAGGACCGCGCCGATGACCCTGAGCGGCCCGCCCGCCACGGTCACGGTGCAGACCTCGGTGGTAACGGCGGTCCCGGTGATCGCGTCATAAGCGGTGAAGGTGACGGTGTTAACTGTATCCTGGTCCGGATCCGAAGAGAGCGGATCGTTTTCCGGGACGCTGAATGTGACTGAGAGGCTCTGGGTCACGCCCGCCTCTTCCACCGGCTCAAGAATATTGGCAGAGGCCATCTTATACGGATCCCGGTCATTGATCTGGATAGAGATCTTGTTTGTGTCCACGCCGAAGGCCTCAGTACCTTTGATGTCAGCCCTGATCACCGGCGTAGCGGAGGTGTAGAACGGCCTGTCCGGGGAAACAAGGTGCTTAAAGTAGACCCGTTCGCCGAACTTGATCTGCTCAAAAAGCGGCGGCTTGGTGATCACGATCGGCGCTGGCTCTGCGATCCCGTCCCCGTAAGCCATGGAGAGGTTCACCACGTCGTAGCCCGTGCCGGAAACGTTGAACTGTTTCGGTCCGGCGCCGTAGCCATCCGGCTTCTGGACCGTGGCCACCCAATATTTATTTCCCACGACCAGGGGCAGGTTGGGATTGGAGGTGGCGTTGATCAAATAGCGGTTAGCGGTGCCTGACGCTCCGGTCGCCCCCACGATATCGGTGACGTAGTAGCCGTTAGTCAGATCGGAGTCGTCCCGGTAGTAGACGATCTTGCTGCCATCTGCTCCGGAGCTGGCATGGTCAGAGACCGTTCCGGTGATGGTATAGATGACCACAAAGGTGTAAATTTGGGCCACGGCCATTCCGGCCAGGGCCAGAAGCGATAATATCGCTATAAAAGCAACGAGTCTTTTCATTAACTATTTTCCTTCAAAGACGATATTTCTCATCATATCTTCTGTCAACGGGGCATTGATCTCCAAATAGACCATGTAGCCGACGCCCGGCACGATGTCAAGATCATCTGAAGCAGGATCCCATACTCCCTTGTCGCTAAAAAGCGCTCTTTTAGGTAGGCCCGTAACAGGGTCCCACCAACAAATGGCCCGCACCGGGAAAACATCCTGCCCGGCGGTTGCATTTGCATATTGATTTATGACCTTCGCCAGATCAGGCGCTTTCTTGACCCCGACGTAATCCACGGGTCTAAATAAATCCCCGGAAGGGATCGAGATCGTGTTCACGATCAGCTTGTCGGTCTTGGTGCCATAGAGATCGAAGGTGAAGGTCGTGGCAGGCCCCATTGTGGTTTCTGGAATCGTAAATGGCAATTCCGGTCCCCATGGACTCGAATCAAAATGATTATATGCGGCACCATGGGCCACATATTTCCCCCCCGCAATGTAATAGGGACTGTCCGGGTCTGTTTCTTCAATGTTAGCCGTATCAGTAACAGCAGCGTCAAGGCGGTACTCTTTAATATTTTGGGAACCCCAAGCTTCATCTTCCTTGCGAACCTGGATTATATAACCAGTATACTCACAATTAGACGTATCCGGAAATTTATTTTTCACTATGCTCAAAGAAAACTTTGGAAGGTACTGCCCGCTTGCAGTGTACGCCAGACTATAATCTTTGTTTTCTTTGACATTTGGCGCGGGAGGCGCATCCGCTTTAAAAGTCGTGCTCAGATTAACGCTGAGCGTTACCGGCGGATTGGGTGGGGCGGACACGCTTACGCTGGCATGGTTATAATTATCCCCTCGTTGCGGTGTATTTTTGGTATCCCAAACTCGCACATAGTACGTCCCGGGTTCTTTTTTGAAATAATAATCAAATTCGCCGTCCTTTGGATTGAGTTGAACACCCGTGTTCTCCCCTCCCACTGTTCCAGATGCAAATTGCGCGTCCGGGTTGGGAAGGAGGCCAGGATTATCCGGGTTAGGCGCACCAATCGAGCTTAAAAACTGTATGATCGAACCTTCGGGAAGCCGGGTAGTTCTGTTGAGTTTCGTGACACGATAAGTATCTCCACCCGCATCGGTCCAGGTGGTGATGGTCAGTCCATTCTCGGCCGCGAATGAAGTTGTAATCCAGATGAGAAACACGACAAGGAACGTCATCCATCTCCTTTTTGCTTTGATATTTATCATCATCAACACTCTCCTTAATAAAAAATTATTTTAATGGGTCTAACACCCAATTAAATTGCCCTGGTTTGGATTGCCGGTAATACCAGTACCCCTCACCCACTTTGAATGTGAACAGGCCTTCGGGCACCCAGGTATCCTCTTGTTTGGTCATCTTGTCCAGCGCACTGTTATACATCGCGTCACCGGCCAAGCTGGAATCGCCCCCGAATGAAGCATCAAATCCGGCATCGTAAAGCGACTTGCTTATGCAGGAACTATTGCCAATCCGTCTGAAGCCGACCGGTAAAGTATATTGTTGAACATCGGTCGGCACTTCTCCTACAAAGGAAAGAGTAATAGGATCTCTTCCCTGAAGGATATTAATATATAATCCCTCTCCGAGCTTGAGAATAAGATTAGCATTGGTCCAATTGCTGTTCTCGAATGTAGCCTTCTCTAAATCGGCAGTATAAAGCACATCTCCCGGTGCTGCCCCCGGGGTCAATTGTTTTGCAAGCACATCGCCAACCTTGTAACCATGCTGCTGAACAAAGGGGATGGCAACTATGTTCCAACCTACATCAAGCGAGACATCCACCTTCCCAACGGTGACATTGTTCATCCCGGGATCGTGGATGTTAGCCGGATCCGTATCTGTCGGGACGACCCGGTAAAACGCATTCTGCCCATCGCCAACCTCAATTCCGCCTGCCACGTTCGCTTTTTGCTCTGTGAATTGCGTTCCAGCCAAACCCTGCCGATGAAGAACCCATCCAGCCGCGGTTGAGTACTCAATCCCCTCTCCAATACGCCTCCAAATATCCACTTTTTTATCTGCCAGTTCTTCGACATAATTCCAAGTAAGCTGTATTTGACCGTCTTCCAACCTCCAGATTTCGGTAACTACAATCAAACCCGTCTCAGGTATCTCCACTTCCTCCTCCGGAAACAGCACTCCCACCCCATCTATTTCCAGCTCATGATTATCATCCGTCATAGTCCCGACAAAAGGCGAACACTTGATGTCGAAGAGATCGCTGCCGGTCATTCTGCCCCCGCCGCCGGAGATGGTGTAAGGATTTAAAGTATTGACACTGTCCGAGGGCGGCGTATACGGCTGCGGCAGCGGTAAATCCAGGGTTACGATCTCTCCCTCAAATCCCGTGTCTACGGGTTCAAATAGCGGGGTCTCCCCTTCTGCCGGTTCAAAGATTGTTGCTGGCTCCTCGGTTTCCATGACCGTCGGCGGAGTGGTGGTTGTCGTAGCGGTGGTGGTCGTTGTTGTAGTATAACGGACCAGGGTCGTGGTCGTGGTAGTAGTTGGCTTCTGGGTGGTGGTTGTGGTTGTCGTTGTTGTAGTATAACGGATCAGGGTCGTGGTCGTGGTAGTAGTTGGCTTCTGGGTGGTGGTTGTTGTCGTGGTGGTGGTCGTAGTTGTCGTGGTTGTGGTCGTAGTTGTCGTTGTGGTTGTAGTGGATGTCGTCGTCACTTCCGCCGGAGCAATCGGCTCTAATTCAGCCGGCTCAGTTTCTATCGGCGCGGGAGCAAGTGGCGCAATGGTCGTCGTCGGACTGATCGGATAAAACTGCGCCGTCGCCGTCCCGGCCGCCAGGAGAATCATTATTGATATGGTTAGTAGCTTATTAAGCATACTTTTCAAATAATATTAAAGGCACTAAGCCAACGACGACCATCCAACACTCAATTCAATACTTACAAACCTTCATAAACCAAAAATACCGCAACATCCCGTATTTCATTCCTGCCGATATTGATACTAACCTCACCCGGCACCCCAGAATTATACCCCCAGAATTTTACAAGAGGATCTGGATCTGATTGTTGGATCTTATTCGCCACTGTAGTGTCATTGCTTGTGTAAACTATCGGCGTGATTGAAATGACCGCTTCATTCCCTCCAAGTCCCGTCTGGCTCGATGTCCAATATTTGGTCCCTGCTGCGTTTGTCCTTCCCCTTAACAATAATGTTCTTATCATGGGCACCTTCCGTGACCAATCAGCCGCACTAGCAGGTGATATGGTCCCGATTCTTGTGTTAGTTACTTCCAGCAAATGAGTTGGGTTGTCCATTAGAACAGTTCCACCCTGCGTGAATTCCATCAATTTATTATTATTCTTATTATAAATATACAGATTATCTCCTCCTGAAGGCGTAAGAATGCTCCAATCATTAACGCCACCCGTCCTCAAACTAAACACAGCCGCGCTAGCGTTGGTCCCGCGGTTAAGCCAAATATCAGGCTGCCCCCCCTCTGACTTTACTTCTAATTCAGCGCCCGGACTCGTAGTGCCGATACCAACATTACCATTCCTGGCACCCGTTAAAACATGAACATAAGTTTTACTTTCACCAACGTAATGGGCAATATTAAAACCCCCTCCATTCCTATCTAACTGTGTGAATTCACCTGGATAAGGTTGGTCCTGCTCATAAAGACGCAAATGCCCCCAGTCTGCACCGATCTGCAATTTTGCTCTATTATCCAGATCCGTTTTATTGATACCGACGTTGCCGCTGCTATCTATTCTTATTGCCCGCTTGTTCCCTAATGTACCGATATCAAGAATTCCATTGCCAGTTCCACCCTGCCTAATGAAAGCGCCTGTCACATTCGTGCCATCAGCCACGTAACCCATATAAAGCCCGGGGCCGTCATTCGCTGACTGCCTTGACATCCAAGCCACACCATGGTGACCTATTCCATCTGCCGCCGAAACACCATCGTCCTTTTGCACATCTAATTTAAATTCCGGAATGTTTGTCCCGATGCCGACATAGCCGCCGGAAGCCGGCTGCAGCAACAGGGTATCATTGGCGCTCGTATATATCCTGGCTTTACCCTCAAACCAGTCCATCCCCACAAAGTTATCAAGGTCGCTTCCCACAAAAACCCCAGCATTACCACCAGGATTACCGACCTCCAGCGCCGGCACGCCTACCCCTAAGTTGGTAATGGGGGAATTGAGGGTCAAGGTAGCCATTGGATCCGGCGTTCCAATACCAACCTTATAATTGGTTACTGTTTTTGTCGATGCGTCGGTTTGCCAGCCACCTGCCACCCCAGCCGTTTCCGCCCTCAACGCATGGAAGGCAAACGGGACGGACACAAGCATCTGCCGGGGAATCATAGATGTCCCATTATTGCCCACGTCGATATCCAAATAAACCGTGGGATCATCAAAGACCTCAAGCGGAATCGGGCTCCCCTTAGACCCCAAAATCACATTGAAAACGCCGTTGTCAATATTCACAGAATCCAACCCACTATAGGTCTCGCTCCAAAGCTCAGTCCCGCCCTGCAACTCAGACCAGATCGAAAATTTCATGTCCAATGTATCGTTTACCGGGCCGCCGTTTGCATCTGTCAACCTACCCGAAAAACTTATGCTCGGAGGGATCTTCCCCCAACTCGCCCCGCTCACCACCCCGATCAAGAATACCAGCAACCCGAATCTAAGTATCTTTTTTATCATTTTTATCAAGCCTCCGTTAAAATCATTGCAGAGTAACTAGGACCATAATTTCCCCTTTACCGCCGGCAAATCATCCAAGAATCACCAATCCCCACTTTCAGAATAAACCACAAATACCCGAATATTCCTGTCAGCTTCAGCATCGTAAACAAAAATACTTCCAGCCTCAGTAACCCCCCCACCAGTATAGAAAGTCGCTCTAGGAACAACGCCTTGCGAAGTCCTATTCTGCCACATGGTCCCGTATAACGGCGAATAAAGCCGAATTAAAACTGACATAAAACAAATAATTTCGGAGCCATTAAGACCGGTTTCGCTTTGCGAAAAAGTCAGATTTCCCTCGGGGTTTGTCCTTCCTGATAGCATCAATGTTTTTATGGTGGGTGTGTCTCTTTTTTTCACAAAATCGCCGGTGCCAGTAATACTTTGGCCGGATGTTCCAATTTTTGCCTTGTTTGCATACATCCCTTTATCACCCTCAAAATATCCCCCATACCCAGTTCTACCGTGGCCCCGAACTCCGATCAGTTCAGTTACACCTTGACTAACTTGGTTTTCAGCCAAAATTGCAAACGGCTGTGCGGCGCTAGGGCCGCCAGGCACACCAAGGTTGGCAAACAGCGCAGCCCCATTTGCATCAGGGGGTCCCGCCCAACCCGCCGCGACCCCGTAACCGCGTGAGGTCCCGCTATAATTTCCCACAACTCCACCCTTGTCCGCTGAACTTCCAGTATATGTTCCAAGAACCCCACCACCTCCGCCGCTGCTGGTGGCCTCGACCCTCCCAACAAACGTCCCTGCAGGCCCGGCACCTTGATTGGCCCCATAAATAGCCGCCCTTGTGCTATGGTTGACCTCTCCCATTACAGCATGCCCACCCGGAGTCCAATTCGCAGCATGTATAATGATTCCTGATCCTGCAGTAGCATAAATACCTGGAATATCAGATCCACTTCTCACCTGGAGTTTTGCCAGGGGGTCCGTCACCCCGATACCGGCGTTACCGCCGGTAATTATGAAATTCCCTTCAAATTTGCCCGCGGTCGGCCCTTTCCCGTGGATGCCAATAGCGTCATGACTTTCCCCGAATATTCCTGTCCCTGAATAGCTGTATCCTTTGACCGACGGTCCGGTTCCCAGATTTTCCCCGAAAACACCGGCCTTGGAAGAACTCTCGACCTCCCCCATCACTCCATGCCCTCCAATTGGGAAGCCGGGCGGACGGGCAGACAAAGTCCCCGCCGATCCGTAAATCCCCGCGCCGTTCAATCCTGCCCTTCCGATCACACCAAAAACATTCGAATCGGACTGCACAACCTCAAGTTTTGCCCCTGGATCCACCGTCCCGATGCCGACATTATAATCAGTCGTTGCCTTTGTTGATCCATCGGTCGTCCATCCGCCCGCCGCCGCCGCCGTATCCGCCACCGCCGCACGATAAGCAAAAGGAACCGAAACCAGCTGCTGGCGGGGAGCCATAGGGGACGGGGCCCCAGCCCCATCAATGACGTCAATTTCCAAATAAACCGTGCTGTCAGTGAAAACAGAAGGATCTATCGGATTCTCAGAGCCCAAAATAACGTTAAACACTCCTCGGGTTACGGGAACGCCATTCCACAGCTCGGACCAGAGCGTAGTACCCCCCGATTCCTCGTTCCAGATCGAGAACAAGATGTCCTTTGCCCCTTCTACTGGTTGACCATCCTGCGTCAATCTGCCCGAAAAACTTATCCCCTGAGGAATATCGGCCCAACCTGCGGAGCTTAAAAACAAAACAACCAGTAATCCAAGAAGACTGGCTCTCTTTAACATCGCGTTCCCCTTCTTATTAGTAGGTTTCCCAGTTCAACAGGTCGCTCTTGATGACGTCCTGCACATAGGGCGAGCGGAAGAGGATCTCGACCGACTCCGCCCGGGTAAGCTTTCGGCTCGGCTCAAAGGGCCGGGCGCGCAGATATTCAAGCATCCCGACCTTGTAAGCGCCGGCAATGGTCTTGGCCGCCCAGTGATTCGCCTGGACATCCACAAATTCATCCGTGTAAGCTTCCTCGCTGACCTTGGAGAACCGGGTGACCATGGTCAATCCCTCCGCCCGGGTGATGTTGGCAGAGGGCTTGAAGGTCCCGTCCGGATAACCCTTGACAATGTCGTTTCTCCAGGCCAGGTTCACATACCTGGAAGCCCAGTGCTTAAGCGGGACATCCGGGAAGAGCACCTGGGTCGCCACCGGCACGTTCTCATCCCCGCCCGCCTGGGTCCTGACCAGCAACGTCGACATTTCGGCGCGGGTGATGTCGCCCTCCGGCTTGAAGCTCCCGTCGGGATAACCCTTGATGATGCCTAATGTTCCGATGAATCCGACCTGCTCATAGGTCCAGTAATTCGACGGAACATCCGGATAAGTGATCAGGCGCAGCACGCGCAGCCGGTCCTTGTCCACCAGCTTGCCGCCCCGGTCAAAACCCTCCACCATGATCACGTTCTTACCGACCTCCAGCGGCACGCTGTAGGCGAACTCGCCCTTCATGCTGAGCTTGACCTTTTGGCCGTTGATCCTGACCTCCACGATGTCCGGATCGACCGCGATCCCCTTGACCACCACGCTGGACTCAAAGGTCACCAGCTTGTCCGGCGAAGATACAATTGGATCTTCGATCGGCGGCTTGGGCGGGAAGAGGCCGTAGGTCAGGGCAAAGAAGTGATTGCTCACCCCCGGCGCGAAATCGAACTGGTGGAAGGCGTAATCAAAGCGGAACCCGCCGTAGGTCAACCCCACTCCGCCGGTCAGATCACTGGCAGTGGTGGTCGCTCCGGTGTCGTCGCTTGAAACCCCCTGGTCAATGCCGGCCCGGACAGCGATCATCGGGATCGGGCTCCACTCCACCCCCGCGTGCAGAAGCGCGGGATAATTCTTGCGGGTCGGATACATGTGATAATCCAGGGTCAGAAGGACGTCCTGGGGGAACTGCCGCAGGGCATTTTCCTTGCCCAGCAGCTTGGTGCTGGTCCCAAGCTCCAGGATCATGGGATAGCTTTCTTCATGGCCGTTGGCGTAGGTCAGCTTGCCGCCCATGCTGGCGGGAAGCACGTTCTGCGCGGTCAACCCCACCTGGAACCAGGGATTATGCCGGTACATGACGCCCAGATCCATGTCCATGCCGCTGGCGTTGGCGTTGGAAAGGCCGTCGCCGGCCAGGCCGGCGTAGAAGAGCTTGATGCTTGTGCCGTAATCCAGCTTTTTCAGGACGGGCATGCGCTCAAACACCGGCTTGACAAAGTCGGGGGAAAGCTCGGAATCCATGGCGTAGCTTAAGATAAAGACATTGTTGTAGTAGCTGACCGGATTATTGGCGTACTTCGGATCGACCACGTAGACCGGGTCATCTTCGGTCCCGGCCTCGATCGTGGTCACCGGCGCCCCGCCGATGCTTGCTCCGGCAAAACCCAGCCCGAAGGTCCCGAAATCCGTGGGATAAGCGCCGGTCAGGGAAAGATAGCTGAACTCTTCCATGAAACTGCCCGAGAAGGAATTGACCTGCCAGTGGCCCAGCTGCATCAGACCGGAGGGATTGGTGTAGACCGCCGAAGTATCGTCCGCCAGCCCGATGTAGGCTTTTCCCAGACCCAAGACACGGCTTCCCAGCGAAAGATAGGTCGGGTCCGGGGCGACCACTGCCTGGGCGGCGGTCACACTCAGGACCAGAAAGGCTCCCAGCAGGACCGACAGGATCTTATTCGGTTTTCCTAGTTTACTGCTCATGGGCGATCAAAAAGTTCCTCGATTGATAAGCGGTATCCCGAGTTTTCCCTTTACCCTTTCTACTTTGCCTGTATTCGATCTCCTCATCATGAGGAGGCTGATCCCGTATGGAATGGTGCGCTTGGAAACTGTTACCGAAGTGTATCCTCTTACCGCTGCATTCCCCTTGATCCCCGAGGCCCGGATGGATTGCGGCGAATAGAGCTTTACGTTCCTGATGATCAGGGGATGGGGATTGTGTCCGGTGATCACGAAATCCACTTCAATATCCTCGTTGGAGTAGACCTGAACGATCCAATCGTTTACGGTCTCCCCTACCAGGACATCCGCAATGGCCTCGGAGGTGTCAAGCACCTTGAATGGAATGCCGAACTGGGCCGGGTTCCCGCTGCTGTCCTCGGCATAAAGGACAACCTGGTTCGTGCCCGGAATGATGTTGAAATTGGTAAAGGAAAAGTCCGCCGTGGTGGCGGCGATATTGCTCAAATAGGAAGCCAGGTTGTAATACAGAATGCTGACCGAGTTCTGGGAAAGGATGGAGAACTTGATGGCCTCAGCGGAAGCAGGCAAACCGGAAGCATCCTCGATCCTTCCCGAGATATTAAGGCCGGTAAAGGAAGGGAGCGGAAGCTTGCTGTCAACCGGATCGACGTCCGCCGGGTAATTGATGGTCTGGCCATTGTAAGTGAATTGGATATTGGTGAAAGTGGGCCCGTTGCCGCCGGCGGTAACGGTAAAGAGGTTGACCCCCATCCCCGCCGCGCCGCCCGGATTGGTAACAGTTATATTCTTGGGCACGGCGGTAGCTGCGTTAAGCACGTTGATCCGGGCCTCGATCGAACTCGAGCTCCGGAAACGGGTGCGGTAGACCAAGATGTTCGAATCAGAAAATGAAACGCTGCAGCCGTCCTCAAAATTCGTGCCGTTAACAACGATGTCGCCGATCCACTGCTGGGGCTTGGTGGATGGAGAAACGGATGTGACCGTCGGCTGGACGATGGCGGAGTAGACATAGACCGAACCGGAATCGGCGCGGCCGCGGTTATCCGCAGAGAACGCCCCCATGACCGGATCCGCCTTGTTGTCATTGTTCACGTCCCCGGCGGCAAGAGAATAACCCAGCCGGTCGCCGGCGGCGGCGCCGTCAAAACGCAGGTCGTAATTGGCGCTGGCGGAAAAAGATACGACCTTGGTGGCAAAGGCCTCGGTCGTCCCGTAGACCACATAAACTGAGCCGGAATCGGTGCGGGAATTCTGGTCGCCCGAAGCCGCTCCCAGGATCATGTCCATGCAGCTGTCGGTGTTCATATTGCCGAGGGTGACCGCGGTTCCCAGCCGGTCGCCGGTGATCTCGCCGCCCACCACCACGCCGTCAAAGCGCGCCGTATAATTTGCGCTCGAGTTCAGATCGATAGGTCCGGAGAAGCTTCCCTCCCCGGTGATAAGATAGACCGAACCGGCCCCACCCTGCGCCTTGTGCGCCCCCAGTACCAGGTCCGCGTTTCCGCTGCCGTTCACGTCCCCGATCGCCAGCGACTTGGCGCGGCCGACCTCCTCTCCCGGATTTCCCAGCTCGTCCAGGCTCTGGCCGCCGTCAAAGCGCGCCGCGTAATTGGAGGAGTTGGACATGGGTCGATCCTTGGGAGTATAGGAAGCGGCTCCATTGATGAGATAGACCGAACCGGAATCGGCGCGGCCGTTGTTGCCCGCCTTGTAAGCCCCGATCAGGAGATCCGCCCGACCATCCGCGTTCACGTCGCCCACGGCAACGGTCGAGCCAAAGCGGTCAGTGGCCTCCACCCCGATGAACTTGGCGTCATAGGCGGCGCTGGCGGAAACAGTGGATATCTTGGTAAAACTGGTCTGGCCGAAAATGAGAAAGGCCTCGCCCGAGCCGGAGAGCGGGGCTCCCAGGACCAGGTCCTTCCTTCCGTTCAGGTCGCCGTCCACGTTGCTTAAACCGATAGCGGCGCCGAATTCGGCGTTGGCGGCCGGGCCGTCAAAACGCGCGTCAAAGTTCGCTTCATTCGTCAGGCTTTTTATTCCGGATGAAACATTCTTGCCGAAGATCACGTAGACCGATCCGGAGTCCGCGCCGCCGAAATCCGCCAGATAAGTGCCGATGACGACATCATCCTTGCCGTCCCCGTCGATATCGCCGCAGGCGACACAGGAACCCAGCTGGTCGCCGGCCGCCGCTCCGTCGTAGCGGGCGTCATAATAGCTGCCCAGGTCAATGTCGCCGGAAAGCGAAGCGCTCCCAAAGATGACGTAGACCGATCCGGCGTTCGCTCCGCCGAAGCTGGTGGCATTGGCACCCACCACCACGTCATCGATGCCGTCGCCATTGATGTCGCCGCTTGCCACCGCGTTCCCGGCAAAATTTCCGGCAGCCGCGCCGTCAAAACGGAGATTATAATTGGAGGAAGAAGCTAAATCCAGATTAGTACCAGCGAGGACTGGGGCAGCAAGGATCAACAAAATTAGTGCGGTGCGTACAGCTTTCAAAATATAAGCCTCTTTTGCAGCGCTTGGATCCTTATTTACATTATAAATATCCTACCACACATTTGTCAACCGGTCAAGCTAAATCCCTTAATATGCGGGAGATTGGGCCGGACCGGTTCAGGACAAAGAAATGAAGGCCCGGGACTTTGGCCTGGAGCAGTTCTTTCGCCTGAGAGACCGCCTGCTCGACCCCGATGTTCTCGATCGCCGCCCGGTCGCTTTCAAACCTTTCCATTTTCTCCAGAAGCCCGGCCGGGATCGTCGCCCCGCAGATCTCGGTCATCTTGCGGATCTGCTTTAAGCTGGTGATGGGCATGATCCCGGGGATGATGGGGACCTTGACCCCAACCCTTCTGCATTTGTCCACAAAATCAAAATAATATTTATTATTGAAAAAAAGCTGGGTCATGACGTAATCCGCGCCGGCATCGACCTTCTCCTTCAAATGCCGGATGTCGGCCTCAAGGTCGGTCGCTTCCGGATGTTTTTCCGGGTATCCGGCAACGCCCAGGCAGATCTCCGGAAAATCTTGCTTGATAAAACTGACCAATTCTCGGGCGAAACGGAAACCATCCGCGGGGGGAACGAACCCTTTCTCTTCTTCAGGCGGATCGCCGCGCAGGGCCAGGATATTTTCCGCCCCCATTTTTTGCAATTCCTGCAGCTGCGCGCGCATTTCTTTTTTGCTCGCGGCGACACAGGTGAGGTGCGCGAGCGGCTCGATTCCAAAATCCTGCTTGATCCTTTCCACCCAGAAAAAAGATTTCCCCCGGCTCGCGCCCAGCGCGCCGTAGGTCACTGAGACAAAATCCGGAGAGAAATCCTTGAGCTGGGAGATGACCTCAAACAGGCGCGCCTCCTGCTCTCTGGTCTTGGGTGGAAAGAACTCAAAAGAGAGGGTCGACTTGCCTTTTTGTAAGGCTTGGATGACCTTCATTTATCCAGTATGTCCATTTCCTCTTCGCTGGGCTTTGCCTGCGCCAGGGGACGCATGTGGGGGAAGAGGATCACGTCCCGGATGGAGGGCTGGTCGGTCAGGATCATGACCAGGCGGTCGATGCCGATCCCCAACCCGCCCGCGGGCGGCATCCCGTATTCCAGCGCCCGCAGGAAATCCTCGTCCATGGATTCCGCTTCCTGGTCGCCGGCGGCCTTGAGCTCCGCCTGCTGCTTGAAACGCTGGCGCTGGTCAAGCGGATCGTTCAGTTCGGAAAAAGCATTGGCCAGCTCCATCCCGGCGATGATGAGCTCAAAGCGCTCCACCCGGCCTTCCTGGCTGCGGTGCTTTTTGGCCAGGGGAGAGGTCTCGATGGGATGATCGACGATAAAGGTCGGCTGCCTAAGGTTCGGCTCGACATACTTGTCGTAAAGAACGTTGATGATCTTGCCGATGCTGATCTCTTCGCAGCCCTCAATGCCCCTTTCCTTCGCCAGCCTCCTGATCCCCTCTTCATCCTTCTTCTCAATATCTATTCCTTGTTCCTTCAAGGCGTCGGTCAAGGAGATTTTCTTCCAGGGAGGCGTCAGATCGATCTTTTCCCCTCTGAACTCGAGCTTTAGCGACCCCGCCACCTCTTTAGCCGCGCCCGCGATCAGGTCCTCGGCCAATTGCATGACGTCATGGTAATCAGCGTAGGCCTGATAGATCTCGATGATGGTGAACTCGGGATTGTGCTTGAAGGAAATGCCTTCGTTGCGGAAGACGCGGCCCATCTCGAACACCTTTTCAAAGCCGCCCACCACCAGGCGCTTTAAGTAAAGCTCCGGCGCGATGCGCATGAAGAGCGGCATGTCCAGCGCGTCATGGTAGCTCTCAAAGGGCTTGGCCGCCGCTCCCCCCTGAAGGACATTCAAGATCGGCGTGTCCACCTCCAGGAATCCCCGTTCCTCCAGGGATCGGCGGATAAAGGAGATGATCCGGCTCCTTTTTAAGAAAACCTCTTTGACCTCGGGGTTCACCATTAAATCCACGTAGCGCTCGCGGTAACGGAGCTCCTTGTCCTGCAGGCCGTGCCATTTCTCAGGAAGGGGGTGGAGCGACTTGCAGAGGACGGAAAAGTCGGAAACCCTCACCGTGATCTCGCCCGTCTTGGTGCGGAAAACATGACCTTTCACGCCGATGATGTCTCCCATGTCCAGCTTGCGGTAGAGTTCGTATTTTTCCTTCCCCAGGACATCCTCTTTGGCGTAGACCTGGATCCGTCCGGTCTCATCCTGGAGGTGGGCGAAGGAGGCCTTGCCGTGCCCGCGCTTGGTCATAAGGCGCCCGGCAATAGACACCTCTTCCTTTTCCTCTTCCTTAATGTCCTTGTATTTTTCCAGGATCCCGGCCGCGCTCTGGGTTTTTTCATAGCGGTAAGGAAAAGGATCGATCCCCTTTGCCCTCAATTCATCCAACTTCTCGCGCCGGACCCGTAAAAGCTCACTTAATTCTTCGGCCATAGATCCTTTCTCCTATGATCTGCAGTCCCTTCAGCGTCAACCGCGTGTCTATTTTATCAACAACCCTGGTGTATTTGCAAATGAGTTCGGAAAGCCCGCCGGTCGCGGTCACCTTGACCCGTTTCCCTTTTCCCATATCCCTTTTAATTCGTTGCACCATTCCCTCGACCATCGCCACGTAACCGTAGACCAGTCCGCTCTGCATGGCGGAAACGGTATTCTTTCCAATCACACCCTTGGGTGCGGAGATCTTTACCCGGGGAAGTTTGGCCGCCTGCTCGTAAAGCGCGTCCCGGGCCAAAATCACGCCGGGCGCGATCGCTCCGCCCAGATACTCCCCTGCCTCCGAGATCGCGTCGAAGGTGGTGGCGGTCCCAAAATCTACCACCACCAAAGGCCCCTCAAATAATGTAAGGGCCGCCAGGGCGTCCACCACCCGGTCCGCCCCAATTTCTCTCTTGTTCCTGGGCCGGACGGTTAAGCCGGGGATGTTGGCAGCGGTCACAAAAAACGGGATAACGCCTAATTTTTTCTTGATCTCTTTTCTGAGCCTCTTATTTAAATGCGGGACAACACTGCAAATAATAACTTCATTAATTTTGACTTTTAACTTTTGAATTTTGAATTTGTTTGTTGGGTAACGCCATTCCCGGACCAGTTTTCTGCCCCGGAAAAGCCCAAAAACCACATTGGAATTGCCCAGATCGACCGCTAACAACATAAATGAATTATAACATAACAATTTTGTTCAAGGGTGAAATTTCTTTTTGTTATAATCGATAATAAATCAGGAGGAGATCGGAAGTGAACACGAATAAATACGTGGTAAGGATCGTAAAACCCGAAAACAACCCCTCCCTTCCCCAAAAGGATCCGATCCCCCGCGCGCAGATCAGCAAAAAGAAGACCCTTCCGGGGAAAACCTTAAGCTTTCTTACGGGATCGTGTCTGGGCATTGCGGCGGGGCTTGCCGTTTACCTTATGCTCAGATCCGCCGGCGCGGAAATTGGCGGGGTGGAAACCTCATTCATCATCGGCCTCCCCTCAGCCCTCGGCATCCTCACTTCGTTCGCAACTCACTGACGATCTCTTCCATATCCTCCGGCATCCCGGCTTCGAACTCAAGCTGTTTTCCCGTCCGGGGATGATCAAACCCCAGCCTTGCCGCGTGCAGGAGCTGGCCGGAAACGGTAAATTCCTCACGGTGGTGCCCGTAAGTGGGATCCCCCACGATGGGATGCCCGATGGAGGTCAGGTGCACCCGGATCTGATGGGTGCGTCCCGTCTTTAGGTCCAGCTCTACCAGAGAATATTTATTAAATCTCTCCAGAACCCTGTAATGCGTGACCGCTTCTCGTCCCCCCGTCCCTTTTATCACCGCCATCTTCTTCCGGTGCTTAGGATGCCGCCCAACCCTGGCCTCAACCACGCCTTTTTCTTCCCGCATAACCCCGTGCACGAGGGCAAAATACTGCTTGAAGACCTTTTTTGCCTTGAACTGACGGGCAAGGGCCTGGTGAGCAAGATCATTCTTGGCCACCACCATCAATCCGGAGGTATCCTTGTCCAGGCGGTGGACAATGCCCGGACGCAGCACTCCACCGATCCCGGAAAGGTCCCGGCAGTGGTAAAGCAGGGCGTTCACCAGGGTCCCCGAATAATTCCCGGCGGCGGGATGGACCACCATTCCCTGCGGCTTGTTGACCACGATCAGATCGCCGTCTTCATAGACGATATCCAGGGGGATATTTTCGGGTTTGACCTCGGGCTTGGCCGGCGGGGGAAGCACCACCAGGATGCGGTCGTCTTTCTTGATCCGATAGCTGGGCTTGGGGATCTCCCGGTTAAGCTCAACGAACCCCTCCTCGATCAAGCGATGGATCTGGGAGCGGGTCCTGCCGATCTCCTTTTTTTCCGCCAGAAAATGATCCAGCCGTTCTCCTTTTTCTTCGGGGGTTATGATGTATTCGAATTCAGATCTCATGCCGTAAGTCTAACACTTATAATATTTTTGTTTCAACCGATGGCTTATAATCTATATTATGTCAACTTACTGCTAACTTGTCCCTTTTTATTATCTTTCCACTTTTCTTTGGTGGCAAAGAAAAGTGGATGAAAAGAAACCATGGGGGGCTCCGCCCCCTCAACCCCCGAGATGGAGGCTCCGCCTCCATACCTCCGAGGGTCTAAAACTATTCAGGGATAAAAAAGTATAATTAATGAGACCTAATATATTTATCCCCTCAGGGGCATGGGGACGGAGTCCCCATCTCGGGATTGTTAAGGGCGGAGCCCTTAACGAGCTTTTCTTTCGCCATTCTTTTGGCGATACAAAAGAATGGCGGCAGAGAGATTGAATATGGCGAGGCGCAAACAGAAGCGTAACCCAACCATAACTTAGACCGCTAGGGGCAAAGCCCTGCGCCACTATGTAGACATAATATAGATTATCAGATTACTTGTTGAACCTGTTCATGGCGGCGGAGAGGCCGTCGGAAACGATCGATTCTATCGCATCGGCGGCAGCGATCACGGCTTCCGCCAAGGATTCCCGCTGAGCGGGAGGGATTTTCTGCAGGACGTAGTCGGTGACATCGTCCATCAAGTTTTCGCGCCCGATGCCGATCCTGACCCGGGCAAAATTGGAGGTCTCTAGACTGGCAATGACAGATTCCACGCCGTGGTGCCCGCCGGCGGCGCCCTTTTCGCGCAGGCGCAGCTGACCGACCTCAAGATCAACATCATCATAGACCAGGATAAGATGGTTGGGCTTGAGTTTGAACCAATCCAGTAGGCCGCGCACCGCCGGCCCGGAACTGTTCATGAAGGTCTGGGGCTGGGCCAGGATGACCTTATGCTCACCCAGCTTGGCTTCGGCGATAAAGGAATGGCATTTACTCTTGAGAGCTGCGATCCCGAGGCGGCGGGCAAGCTCATCGACAACCCTGAACCCCAGGTTGTGGCGGGTTTCCTCGTATTCCAGTCCCGGATTGCCTAGACCAACGATTAAATACATGTTTAGCTAACGCCCGAACGAAAAATCTATGCCGAACCTGGCGTCGGTTGAGACTTCCTTGTTCGGATCCGCCGGCTTATCCTTGAGGTAAGATACCGCCAGGACCTCGGCGAACATCTTGAACTTGCGCAGGAGGTCGTTCTCGGCGCCGTTCTTTCTCCAGGGCTCAAAGCGGATCCCGATCCCGTAGTCCGCCACGTTCAGGAAATAATAATCCGGCCCCTCCTTACCCGACATGGTCATATCCGCCCGCAGATAAGCCTGGATGCCGCTCTTCAAATGCCTTCCGATCTTGGGCTGAAAATACAATATCCAATCATTAAAACCGCCGCTTTCCCATCCGAAATTCGTTTCCCGCATGGAAAGGTTCAGCCACATCTCCCCCCAGGGAACGCTCTCGTCGGCACGGTCCAGGTTCCATTCGTGCCAGACATCGATCCCGTAGCGCGTGTCCTTGTCCGCCAGCCCCGATGCCTCCGCCGAGGCCTCATCCTTGAGGTAGCGGGAGGAGAGGCTTTCGGCAAAGATCTTGACATCCCGCAGCCATTCGTCCGTCCAGCCCGCCCCCTCATAGTTCTCAAGGGGCTTAAAACGCACACCCGCTCCGTAAAAAACGGGATTATTCCAGTAGTCCTCGCTCTGGGACATGGTCGCGTAGTAGACCCCGTAAACCTGGAGGGGAGAGTTAAAAAGGTTCAAGCCGAGCTTACCCTCAAACCTTCCCAGAAAAGAGGCAAATCCTTTTTTCTCGAGGTTGGTATCATAGTAGGCAATGTTGTTCCAAAGTTCGGCGAAGTACAAGGGGCGCGGGGGGCCGTTGCGGGCAAGGGCCGCCCCCTGCAGCACAATTAACAAGAGGACGCCGAAGATCAATAACCGAGATCCCATTCCCGGATCACTCTTCGCTGACGGTCAATGAAATGTTATCGAGGTTGAAATTGACGCTGCCGTCGGATTTGGGCGCCAGACAGATGAACTGAAGCTGAAGCAGACCGCCGGAGCCGCCGTTCTGTTGCGGGTTCCAGACATCGTCGCCCACCCGGGGGTTGTCATCCACAAAGTCATCCAGCAGGATGCTCAGTCTCTTCCACCCGCTCCAGTCCACGTTGATATCGTAGACGTACTTGTCATCATAGATGGGGGCGTAGGCCTTGGCCGGGTCCTGCTCCACCTGCCAGTTCTGGTTGTCATCGTCAAAGATCTCGATCTTTAAAGTCCCGGAGCCCGGGCCGTTGCCGTAGATGTCGATCTGAAAGGAATCGTAGCCGGAAAGGTCCTGCTTTTCCTTGGCGAGGTAGGTCCCGCATCCGCCCGCATACCAGTTGGTGGCGTTCCCCTTAAGCTGCATCGAATACCCCGCCGCCGCATCCGCTACCTCCGCGTCCCCGCCGGAAAGGCCGCGGTTGGGAACTGCCCTGGCAGTAGCGATATCAAAGGTCCACCATTCGCGGGGGCTGCTTATGCTCCCTGACTCGAAATCATCGATCAGGAATCTCTGTCCGGTCGCAACCAGAGTGGGTCCCTTTTCCGGAGCGGGCCCGCCCAACCCCACTGCCACCGACCAGAGAATCGCAGAGATCCCGGCAAACAAAACCAAAGCCAATAAGATACGTTTCATCTTAGTCACTCCCCTCTTACCTACCTATCGATAAAACTCAAAAAGGATTTCACTTGAATTCAAGGATGCCCCAGACGCTGGGATCCTTGTAAAAGAGATAATCCCCGTTCCAGATGAACTGTTTTTCCCTCTCTCCGCTCCGGTCCGCATCGTCAAAGGCAATATCAAAGCTTACCTTGGTCCCCTCGGAGGGAGAAAACTTTGCCCGGAAGAACTCCCAGGGAATCTTGGCCTCGAGCACATATCCGGCCGGGCTGGCGCTCCGCTTGACCGAGATCTCGCTCCCGGTCGGCTCCCGGCGCCGCTGCCAGACCCAGATCATGGGCGGATTCTGCTTGCCGTCGCCGGCCCCAAAACCGATCTGGAAATCGCGTCGGTCAAAGGAATCGCGCTCGGGATCCGCCTTGGGGTCAAGGCCGATCACGACTTCGATCGCGTCCCCGTTCCAGATATCCCTTCCCGTTTTCTTGTTCACCAGCGGTATCACATCGGCAATATCCGCCGCCAGGTAAAGATTGGTCTCATCCCACATCAGGTACGCGCTCCCCGACAGGTCTTCCACCCCGCCCCATTCCAGCCCTTCCTTGAAATAAGAGGCGTCCTTCATGCTGATGGGGCTGCTCTTGTCCCATTCCGAAAGATCCCCGTCGATGACCACGCTCCCGGGAGCCCGCTCTGCCGCCGCCCTCTTCTTTTCCGCCTTCCGGGCCGCGATCGTGTACCCCGCCAGGGCCTCGCCCGAGCTCAGAAAGATCGGGTCCCGCATGATCTCCTCGAAAGCCGCCAGCGAGTTTCGGCTGGATTTGACGCGCCAATCCGCTTCCTTGCGGATGTCGAACCAGATGATCATGTCAATATCCCGCATGCTGGTCTTGAGGTAGACGGGGATCTCCTTGATCCAGGCGGCCTTGTCCCCGCCTTTTTCCGCGGAGGCGAATTCAGCGATCATGATCGGCTTGTTCGGCCAGAGCTTTCTCGCCCGGCGCGCCTGATCGCGAAAAAGGACCTTGAAGGACTGCCAGTCGCTCCAGTCCTGGGTGGTGCCCCAGTTGTAGCCATCGATGCCGATCCAATCCACGTATCCATCCCCGGGGTAGGCCGCGACCCAGTCGTTCCAGGCCTCATCGGGATGGGAAAAGTTCATGAAGCACCAGACCCACTTGACGTTGTTGACCTTTTCCTTTTTGAAGATGTCCACCACGTGCCGATATGCCTTAATGTACTTTTCCGGATCCCGGTCGTTGTTGATGATCCCCCACGGATACCCTTCGATGTTGAATTCGTGCGCCAGGCGCAGATATACCGGATGCCTGAAGTTCTTGATCTCCCGCGCCCAGGTGCGGATATGGCGGTCCCATTTGCCGTCGATGATGTCATCCAGATCGATCAGGCTGTGGTCCCTCCAGTACCACGGCTCCCACACGATCTGCGGGACCGCTCCGTACTCGACCGCACTAAGGGCCGCGTCCCAGGGAAAATTCTGCTCCCAATCCTGGTACCACATGATCATGGCGGGCTTTCTTCCGACGTCTTCCTCAAACTTCTTGATATGGTTGATGTTGGCCGGCGCCCCCTCGCGGAACACACCGATAAAAACGCCCTGTGCCTGCCCTCCGTCTCCGGAGGCGCGGGACATCGCCCAGGCGGCAAGGCCCGCCAACGACAGACAAACCATAACTAAGATCAACTTACGCTTCATGGTCATCCTTTTACCGCTCCCGCGGTCAGTCCGCGCACAATATGACGCTGGAGCATAAAGAATAACACAACCACGGGCAGGGTTGCAACCGTGGCCGCCGCCATCATCAGGTCAAATCGGTTCTGGTAGTTGCCGACGAATAAACGGATCCCGACCGGGATCGTCATGGTGTCGGCGTTGGTGAGCACCCAGGCGAACATGAGCTCATCCCAGGCGGTCAGGAAAATATAGATCCCGGTGGCAATGATCCCGGGAATGGCCAGCGGCAGGGCCACATGCCAGAAAACCTTGAAACGGGAGCAACCGTCGATCAACGCCGCTTCCTCCAGCTCCCGGGGAATGGCGGCAAAGAACCCACGGAGGATCCAGATGGAGAAGGGCAAAAAGAACGCGGAATAGATCAGGATCATCCCGTAAAACGTGCCCTTGATCGGGATCCCGGTCAGGAGGGTGAACTTAACGAACATGATGTAGAGCGGTATCAGATACATGATCGCCGGGATCATCTGGGTCGCCAGGATGGAGTTGCTGAACAGGTCCGTCCCCGGAAAACGAAAACGCGAAAGCGCGTAAGCCGCCAGGGTAGAAAATATCATGGCAAAAAGCATGGTAAAGCCGCAAATGATAAGGGAATTCCTGAGATACAGGCCAAAATTCACGTTGCGCCACATGTCGACATAGTTATACCATCTAACCAGGAGATGGCCGCGGGGAACCCTGGCCTCGGTCACCACCTTTTCGGAACCCGGATCATACTTATAGATCCTCCCCCCGCTCGTGCCCAGATAAAGAAAGCCATCCGCCCGGACCTGGGAAAAGACCTCCCCTTCCACCCCCGGGAATTCCTCTCCCGCGATGATCCCCGCCTTCGGAAAATAGCGCTTCTTCGCCCCCTTGATAAGCTTCATGAATTTCAGGTGACGAGTATCGAACCTGAGCACATCCGCAAAGCCCTTGTAATCCAGGGAAACAAAAACGTCATCCCCCTCTTTCTTGATATAAGTCGTGGTCACCTTGTGAAAATCTATGCCCCAGAGGGGAAGCTTAAAGCTTTTGCTCCGGGCGAAATCCTCCCGCTCGACCCGGACCAACCCGCGGTTGGCGGAAGCGATCCAAATGTATTTATCATCCACCAGATAAGAAGAGGCCGAAGTCTTGTGGGAAACATGCTTAAGCCGGCTCAGGTCCCTGGCCCGATAAAGATTGATGCTGCCGTCCGCGCAAAGCGCCAAAAGATTTTCATCTTGGGGCTTTATGAGCAGAACGTCGGTCCCGGCCGTGCGCATGCCGACCTTTCCGATGGCGATGTCGGTGGAATCCTTAAGAGAAGAATAGACCATCCATCCGATAGGCAGAAGCGTCAGCGCCAGGAAGGCCAGCATGAAAACGCTGATGATGATATCCTGTATCCGCTTTTTAACGTAATAAGGTATGTTCACCTCAGCTCCTCCGCCTTCCTAAAATACCGGAACCAGATATTGACAATGATCACCATCACGATCAAGAGCAGGACCGAGGTCGCCGCGCCCGTGCCGAAATTCCAGAGCTGGAAGGAATTTCGGAAGATGTTGGTCATCATCAGGTCTCCCCATTCCCCCGGATATCCCGCCCCGAAACCGAACATCATGATCACGATGTTGAAGGAATAGGTGTTATAGATGAGGCCGAAAAGGATGAGGATGAACCAGACCGGACGGAGCATGGGCCAGGTTATCATCCAGAACTTGCGCCAGGGGCTGGCGCCGTCAATATCCGCCGCCTCGTAAAGCTCATCCGGGATGGTTTGCAACCCCGCCAGAAGCATGAGCATGGAAAGCGGCCAATAGCGCCAGATGGTGGGAATGATGATCGCCCAGATGGTGTTGGTCCCGGAAAGCCAGGAGGGCTTGAAGGGCAGGATTCTCAGCCAGTCCGAGAGCATCACGTTCACCAGGCCGCCCTGCTTGAGCCAGATGATCCCCCAGAGCAGACCGGTCACATAGGTGGGAACGATCCAGGGGAAGAGAAAAAGGGTGCGCACCAGCGGCCGGCCGAAAAACCTCCGGTTGAGCATGAGTGCCACCACCATCCCCACCGCCAGGGTCCCGAGCGTGACCACCGTAGTGTAGATCACGGTATTGCGCACCGCCTCGAACAGGCCGATGCGGATGGGGCTGTTGGGATCAATGAGGACTTTGTAAAAATTGTCGAAGCCCGCAAAAGGCGCGAGCAGGTATCGCTGCAGGGTGAACTGGTTGAGCTTGAGGAAGGACATGTAAATGCCCTGAACAATGGGTGAAAGATGCAGCAAAAGCATAGCCAAGGCGGTAGGAAGGATAAAGTAATATGCAAACCGGTATTTTTTTATTCTAGCCCAGAGGCTTTTCTTATTCGCTTTCATGATTTTCTGAAAAGGAAGACCTCTCTGGGGCCTGCATCAACGATCCGCGCAATGGGGGCTCATTTACAACGACCAGTAGCTGAAGAACACCCAAAACAGCCAGATCGCGATGATCAAAGCCACGATCCCAAAACCCGTGTGCCAGCCCATTACCCAGTTATCAAAAAGATATCCGCTGCTGCCGGATTTGTACCCCTTTTTCTTGGTGAAATAGGAGGTGTTGGCCAGTTCATTGAAGTACTGGAAATGCTCATAAAAGAAAAGAAGCGCGACACTGAAACCCAACGCCACCAGCGCGGATAAAAGGACCACCAGCTTCAACACCAGTTTCAAGAGGCCAAAACTCATTCCCTATCACCTCTTACTGAAATTATAGCAGACTCTCCAAAAAATAACTATCGCGAATTGCATCGCAGAACGCCGTCTCCACCACCGGTGAGGACCCTATCCTCCAATCCCTTTCCTTGTTGATATTGAACCAGCAGAAAAGTTTAAGACGGGGATAATCGCTCTTGATCCGGGAAAAAGCGTCATTGATCCATTCCGCCTTGTCCCCTCCCTGTTCCGCGGAAGCGAATTCTCCGATCATGAGCGGCTTCTTTGTCAAGGCGGTCAACTCTTGGTAGACCTTCCCGAAGACATCATCAAACGCCTCCCAGCTTGCGAATCCCCAGTTGTAGCCGTCCATACCGATCCAATCCACATATTGGTCGCCGGGATAATACTTGGCGGCGGCGTTCCAGGAAGCCGCCGGCTGATCCGTATTATTCGGGCACCAGACCAATTTCACGTTCTCCGCCTTAAGCTCTTCCCTTACATTATATATAGTGGCCCAGGCCCGCTTATATTTCGAGCCCGCGGCTGCCTCGCCATTATGGAAGCCGTCCCAGGGATACCAGTTGCCGTTCATCTCATGGGCAAAGCGTAAGTATAGCGGCTTGCCCCAATCTCTTGCAGACGCAAGGAAAGTCCGCACATAATCCTGATAACTTCCGGAGGCGACCGCTTCCAGCGTTCCCAGTTCATGCGTGACCCATGGCTCCCAGGTAAGGAGAGGAATGCTGCCGTTGGCATGGATGGCATTGACTTCCGAGATCGGAAAAGGCTCCGGCCAGTGGACGTAAATAAGAATAACCGCCAGTTTTTTTTGGGTGGTTTTTTGGAAGCTTTCGAGATTCTCCATCCCGTTAACGAAGGCGCCGACGGCGCAGCCGCTGAGGTCGATTTTCATCTGAGGACAACGTTCTTGATCTCGAGGCGCGAGCGGGCGGGGCCGACGATCATAAATTGGACCCGGTGGGGGTTCTTCACGATCCCGAGGATGGGAAGGGAAAGATGCCGGAAGTTGCCGGGATCAAGCTCGACCGTTAAATACTCGTCCTCGAACGAGGTGGCGGGTTCATCCATCTTGCCGCGGTCAAAGACCTCAATGCGCAGGCGCACCCAGGATTCTTGTTTGTCGATCTTTCCGCGCACGTCAAATTCCAAAAGGGACGGGGTTTCCATCTCTTCCTGGATGACGAGGTTGCATCCGATGTCGGTGCCCTCGCCTTCCAGAGTGTAGACCCCGTTCTCCTCGGAGACTTTTTCTCCGGGTTTGCCGAAGCCGCCGAAGAGAGGCTTAATCTTGATCATGTTGGAATTGTAGCACAAATATTTGAAATTTTGAAATTTTTTTCTCTAAACAGTGATGGATATATTGAAATGAAAAATAAGACTTTTGCCGCGGACTGAAATTTTACTCGGATCGACCCGATGAATTTAAGGGTATAACATGGGTATCAGCAATGTTAAAGCAATTGTCATGGCGGCGGGACCGGGCCGCCGCATGGGAAGGATAACTTCCTTCGGGGAAGGCCTTCGTCTGGGGAACCTCCCCAAACCCGCCCTCCCCATCGTCAACCGCCCCATTGTCTGTCGGGCAATTGACCAGCTCGTGGCGCGCGGAGTGACGGACTTCTGGGTGACCTCCCACCACATGGCGGGCGACATCGTCAAGGTCATTGGACACGGCGAAACTTTTGGCGCGGGAGTAAAGATCCAACACATAGTTGAATTTCCACTGGTCCACACCGCCCTGGCCACCAAGCAAATCAGCGAAGCCTTCGGCGAGAAGGAACCCTTCTGGGTGTTGAGCGGAGACATCTTCTGCCCCCACACCGATTTCACTTCATTCTTCAAAAATTTTGAAGCCGCCCAAAAGCTTTCCAAGCGTGTGGCCGGATCCGTGGGATTCATCCTCCGGCCGGCAGAAGATATCCTCAACCGCTACACCACCGCCGTCATCGATGCGGACGGAAGGGTGCAAAGCTTTGAAGAACCCCCCACTTCCATGAAAGAAGCCGAAGAGATCTTTGGCCGAACAGGTCATCCTCTCGTCAAAAAAGTAAGCGATGAGCTGGGCAAGGTCGTCCTTCCCATCAACAGCTCCACTTATTTACTCACGCGCCGCATTTTTGAAATCGTGGCGGAACCCGAGACCAATCCCTTTGATCTCTACGATTTCGGAAAATTCATCTTCCGGAAGCTCCCGCCAAAATCCATCGCCAGCTTCTTTATACCTGAAAGCATAGTGGGCAAGCGGGTGCAAAAACTCTGGACGGATGTGGGTTTTCCCGAAGACCTCTGGCTCGCGAATTTCCGGCTCAGAAAATACGCCCCCTTTCTCATCGGAGGCAAATTCATAACCCATTTTAAGTCCTGGATCGGGCATAACTGTAACCTGCAGGGGCGTGTTTCCCGCTCCGTCATCGGCAGCAATGTCCAGGTCGGCCCCGGCGTAAAGATCGAGGACAGCGTGATCGGGCAAGGCTCCATCATCGAAGACGCCAAACTTATCCGCGGAACGGTGATCCTACCCTATTCCTACATCAACGTGCGCAAAAACCACCATAACATCCAAAGCATAAAAAACAGCCTCATCATCTCCCGCAGCCGCGGCGGGACCTTCTTGGATTCTCAGACCACTTCTGCCCAAGAGATTGAAAAACAGGTAACCATTCCGGATATCGACGGGCAGAACAAGTTGGAACCCCTTTACTTGAGCCCCCAGGATATCAGGGAGCTTCTCTCCCGGTAAAAAAAGTGAAATTTTTCCGGATTTCTGACGATATATAAACAGCAGGAGGAATACGCAAATGGCTGTCGGAAAAATCAGAAACATGATCCAGCGGGGCAAGGTGCATACCGCCATTTTGGCCGGCGGCTTCGGCACCCGCACCGATGCCATCAGCGATAAAGCCCGCAATAAATGGGCGATCAGCAAACCCACTTGCCCGGTCGGCAACCTCAGGATCATCGAGTTCTCCATCCGCGGCCTCAGGAACATCGGCGTCGAACGCTTCAACCTGCTGGTCTGTCATCTTCCCGAAACCATCCGCCACGTGATCGGCGACGGAAAGATCTATGGCAAAAACGTTGAAATAAGGGAGCTGGAGGAGCTCCCGACCGATCCCCTGGACACCGCCGGCGCCGTGGGCCGCCTCGCCCATAATCGGGGCTGGGCCAACAACCCCGGTGACGTGGTCATTATCCCGAGCACCGACATCGTCCATACCGTGGACATGGAAAAACTCCTCGATGTCCACCTTTTCAACCGCGAGAAACACGGCGCGGTCGCCACCATCGTGACCAACCCCGTGCCCTGGGACGAGGTCGCCCGCTTCGGTACGGTCAATATGGAAGGCATGCCCAGGCGTGAAGACTGCAAGTCCGACATCGAATTTGAGGACAAGGTCGGGGCCTGGATCGTCGATCACCAGAGCGCCAGCGCCAAGATCCTTGAGTTCAGAGAAAAGAAGCCCCGTACCTTGAGCAAAGAAGAAAGAAAAAAAATGACCGAGGAAGAATACTGCAGGAACCTCTGCTTGAGCAACCTCAACAACTCGTCCATTTATGTGCTCGAAGCCAGCTTTTTCAGGACCCTTTTGCCCATGCTGACCAAGAGGAACTCTTCCCTTCCGCTGATCCCTGAGCTCTACCAGCCGGGCAGCGCAACTCCCTTTTCAGATTTTGGAAGGCATGTCTTCAAATGGCTGACCGAAGACGCCCAGCGCAAAAAATATCCCTTTTACGCTTATATCATGAGTGAGAAAGAATACTGGCGGGACGCGGGCAACGGCGAGGAACTGAGACTGGCCAACATGGATGTGCTGGACGGCAGGCTTGACACCGGATTAAAAGAAGGGGAAGGAACCTTCTGGTCCAGGGCTGAGAACGAAAGCTGGCACGGGCGCAACGTTTTTATCCATCCCAGTGCCTATGTCAGCCGCTCCCTCATTGGCGACAACGTGATCATCGGCCCGGATGCGCGCATTATCCATTCCGTCATCGGCAGCGGCACCGAGGTCAAAGAAGGGGTCCAGATGTGGGGAACCGTGATCTTCCCTAAACACAGAGACAAAAAAGAGCAAAACGTGATCGGGGCAAATTCCCAGATCACCGATTCCCTGTACCTGGGCGGAAGTCTTATACCCAGATCCAAACACCGCAATGTGGAGCTCTACGACCCGGTGGGCGGACTGGCGATCGGCTCTCTCCTCGGCCAGACCCGCTATCTCATGCCCGAAGGGAAATAATCCGCGCAAAAATAATCCCCAAAAACTGAAATTTTTTCCCCCAGCAAGCGATAATATCCTAGAAAGGGGGAATTACTATGCCGCCTAAAGTTGTTGCCATTTGCCTGTGGGGAGGCTTTGGAAGCCGCCAGCGCTCCATCACCCGGAGGGACGCCACTCAGACCTCAAAGATCAAGAGCGATGCCTACCGCAATATGAATGCGGTGCCCAAACCGCTCATTCCCATCGCCACTGTCCCCATGTCAAGGATCGGGGTGGAAAAACTTAACGCCGCGGGGATAAACGAGATCTACGCCACCACCCACGTCCTGCATGACGCCATCCAGGCGTATTATCTGGAAGGTGCGGGAAAGAAACTTGGGGTCAAGGAACTCTGGTATGAGAACAGGCCCATGGGAACCGCTCCCGGCCTGGTCATAAACCTTATGCTCAGAGCCAGCCTGAGAGAAGCGACCATCGTCGCCCCGGGCGGAGATATCATCACCGATATCAACATCAACGATTTCTTAAACGCCCATCATGAAAACCAAAGTCTGTGCACCATCGCATTGAATCCGGTCTCCGACAAAGTAGTCCATAATTTCGGCACTGCGGATTTTAAACCCCTGGAAGGACAATTCGGGTCGATCGCCGCCTTTAAAGAAAAGGCCCCGGCAAAAGAAGCCTTCGGCATCCAGATCGAAAACCGCACCGTTTTCCTTAACAATTCTTCTTTTTATGTCTTTAACCCCGAACTGTTTCTAAAGCCCATGAAAGGCAACAAATCGATCCTGGAAATGATCTTCCCGAACATGGACGCAGCCCTTCTGTCAGAAATAAGATCAGGCAAGATAGACGTTAGATCAGACGAGGAAGCCAAAGAACATTTTAATCGCTTTGGCTTACGCGATAAAAAATTCAGTGATTTTGGAGGGCACATCTTTCCTTTTCTCGCCCAAGAAGGTCTTATGCGAGGATTCGTTTTTGAAGAATATTGGAATGATGTTGGGGATAACGAAACCTACTGGTTTGCCAACTGGCACGCCCTGACTAAAAGATTCAAAATGAACCTGCCCTATCCGGAAGTTGAGCCAGGGGTGTGGATGGCACCGGACGCCGAAAGAATCGAAGGAAGCGTCATTACCCCACCGGTGATCATCGGAAAAAATGTCAAGATCGAATCGGGAGCAAAAGTAGGACCCTACGCCATCCTGGATGAAGGGTGGACGGTGGAGCGGGGGGCGGAAGTGGTTTACAGCCTAACCTGGCCCACCTTTACCACCGAAGGGTACCAGGAAGGGATCCCCTACCAGATCATACGCGCGGGAGCCCGGATCGAAAAAAGCATCATTGCCGGAAGACTTCCAGTCGGAGACCACGTCTTTAAGAACAGCATCGGGGACGGCTCTACCGTCGACCAATCCAGACTCATCCGGACACTGGTCGGCCTAAAAATCGCCATGGATTCCGAGATCGATGTGGCCAAGCAGACCAAAAGGGTCCTGGTGGTGGATGATGAAAAACCATTCCGGGATATCGTGGTCGGCAACCTGAAGACCGCGGGATGGGAATTTATCGAAACCGCCGGCGATCTGGAAGAGGCCCAGGCCAGGCTTCGTTCCACCCGCTACGATATCATTATCCTGGATTCAGTCCTCTCCCAGGAGGAAAAAGCGGAGTCCGAAGGGGTCACTATCCTCAAGGAGCAAAAAATAAATAAAGAGGCTTTGAATTGCGAGACCCCCACCCTTTTCTGGAGCGCGCACAAAAGCATGGAAGCCCTCAAAGGGTTATCCCCTAAAGAGGGTCTTACGCTGGCTGAGAGGAATACGATCCTCCGGGTGAAGGATGACATCGCCCAGCGCGATCTGTCCGATTTCATAATCAAAGAACTTTTAAAGATCTAAATCAAAACCAAGGATCAAGGTGCAAAGATGAGTGGTAGCTCAAAGATCTCCGGCGCGGGAAAGGTCCCGCTGACCGCCAAGATCTTCAGAAAAACATGCAATAACCTGACCACCGGGATGGCTCTCATGAACCGGCGGGGCCAGGTCCTGCTCGCCAATGCCTCCTTTCGCAGGATCTTTGGCGAGATCGAACACAAGAACATTCTGAGTGTTCCCCTTTTCCTGCAAATGACGAACCTCTCTGCCGCGGGCTTGTCAAAACACCTTGCCGACCCACAGCTTGACCGGAGCTTCAGCAACGCTCCCTGCCACAACCGGCGCGGGGAAAGGATCTTCCTGAGTTATCGGCTCAAGAAAGTCAAAAAGAACCGCATCCTCTGCGAGGTAAGGGATACCAGCCGGGAAAGGTCCGAAGCCGCGCTGACTGAGCCGGAAAAGAGGCTCATCGCCGCCGGAGAGTACGCTACCCGCGTTACCCACGCCCTCAAGGGGAGCTCCCTGACCCTTACCAGCACCCTCGAGTTCCTGATGAACAATCCGGAGCGCTTCATCGAATACCTCCCCAACCTGAACCAGGTGGCCCGGCGCATCTCGGCAGTGATCGAACAGGTCCTCAAGCGCACTTCCGAAAAGGAGATGAAATATGAGGAGGTGGAGCTCCGCGCTCTTTTTGACGAGATCAAAAATCTGCCGGACATCAAAGCCAAGCTCGCCAAAGGGCGGATCAACATCCTGATCAGCGGACAGACCACAATTATCGAATCCGATAAAGACCTGTTGAGGGAAGCCTTTGTCTATCTATTCGAGAATGCTATTGACGCCATCCTGCAAAAGAGCGAGCCCTTCGGAAAAATCAAAATAAAGATCATGGAACAGCCCCATGCCAAACCCGAAAGCGTAAAGATCCGCATCGCGGACGACGGCCCAGGCATCGCCCCCGATATATTGAACAAGATCTTCTCCCCCTTCTACACCACCAAAAAAGAAGGGTCCGGCATCGGCCTGAGCGTTGCCAAAAAGATCATCGAAGAGAACCACGGAGGAAGGATCAGCGTAGAATCGAACCTTAACCAGGGAACCGCTTTCTGCGTTTTTCTTCCCCGCAGCACCCGCAAGGAGATCATCGCCCAAAAATCCCCCACCCTAGCGGACAAGGTCCAGGCGGTGCGCAAAAAACTCGCTGATCTGGGTCAAAACTACGAGGAATTCGCGGATGAAGGGATCGCCGGCATGACCATTGACCACATCCGCCAAAGCGAAGTGGAGGAAATGGTCAATCAGATCAGGGGGCAGATCGAACGGCTCGAGGAATTCATAAGCACCGGCCGCCCCCATCTTTCCATCAACAATTTTTCCCGCCGCACCGAGGTGGTGCTGGCCTGTTCCAAGGATTCGGCCCCCCGGAACTTCTGGGAGAACCTGATCCTTTATGAGCTCCAAAAGATGGGCCTTCCCGAGGAGATCAGCGTGGTCGGGACCCGCGGCGTGGAAAAGTCCCGCGCCGTCTGCCGGATCTTTGAGATAAAAAAGTTCAGGGGAAAACTAACGGAGGGGGAAAGAACAAAACTTGAAGACATTCTCATCAAAAAATTCACCCCCATCCCTTCCCTGGAAGAACAGAAGACCCAGGAAGAATTCTTAAAAATTGTCCTGAGGCTTATGCAGGAACACGGCCAATCCAGCAACGCACACGCTCTGATCTTCAATCCTTCCCTGGGCGGCCCCCTGCGCGTGGCCACTTACAAAACCATTTTCTTCCCGGAAGAATCCCTCGAGATCGAAGAGGCGGTGGCCCGGAGGATTATGCTGGAGCGGCCGCGCCCCTCCGAAATGCTCAAGTACCTGATCGAAAAGCGAAGCTCATCCGGCGTGCCGATCCTTCTCATGAATGAGAAAGTCACACCCTCTTTTATCGAAAAATATGAGGTCGGTCCATTTTTTTCCAGGTTCCTGGCCGCCTTCCGGACCACTTTTGTGCTGGGCGCGGTTTTTCGAACGCCCCAAGAGGGCGCGGTCATCAATCTCATCGGCTCCGAGTCCCAATACAGCTTTTCCGACCAGATCCAGAAGAAGTTCTTTGAGGCCAATCAGGACTGGCTGGATAAATTAACGAAAAAGGTACCCGAAAACAAATGAGCGCCAAGATCACAACCCTCGTGCCGAGAAAACTGATAAAGCCGATCGTGCTCGCCGGCGGGTACGGCGGCAGGCTCAACGCCCTTTCTGACCCCGAGCGCAACCGGTACCCCGTCGCCAAAGGAGTGGTTCCAATTGGAGCCAAACGCAGTATCGATTTCAGCCTGGACGCCATCAAAAGGCTCGGGGTAAGGCAGGCGGACCTGACGGTCTGGCACCTGCCACACACCATCGAGCAGCTGGTCAGACCCTCCGCGGATTTCCAGATCCGCTATAACAAGGAAAGATTACAGGACCCCCTGGATACCGCCGGACCGGTGGTCTCCATCACCAAGGAATACGGCTGGGACTCGGTCAAACAAAACGTGATCCTGGTCCAGAGCTCCGACATTGTTCACAACATACCCCTGGACATGGTCCTGGAAACCCACATCAAAAACGGTGCTGCGGCTACCATCGTGGCCAACCCCGTCTCCTGGGACCAGATCCACCGCTTTGGCACCGTGCGCCTGGAAGGCATGCCCCAGCGATCGGACTTCAAAAGCGAGATCGAATTTGAGGACGCGGTCGGCGCCTGGATCATCGAGAATGAGAGCGCATCCGCCAGGATCCTTGAATTCCGCGAAAAAAGCCCGCGTTTTAATCCCGATCCCGGCAAATCCTGCCTGAGCAATTTGAACAACTCTTCCATCTATATTTTCAACGCAGAACTTCTGCGCAATCTCATGACCATCATGACCAAAAAGGGCAAGAACGAACCCCTTTTCCCGGAACTCTACAAGAACGGCGGGCCGGCACCCTTTTCTGACTGGGGAAGACATATTTTCCAATGGCTTACAGAACCGCGGAACAGCAAGAAATTTCCCTTTTACGCCTTTGTGATCCCCGGCGAATACTACTGGAAGGACATCGGCATGGGAGAAGATGTCCGGCAGGCAAATATGGATGTTTTGAACTCAAGAATAGAAGGCGGCCTGGGTGATTTCAAAAAAGAACCCTGGGGCTGGCGCGGAGAAAACGTCTTTGTTGATCCCTCCGCCCGCATCACCCGCTCCCTGATCGCCGATAATACCATCATCGGCCCGGGGGCGCGCCTGGACGAAGCCGTTATCCGGGAAAACACCATTGTGGAAGAGAACGTCCACATCTACCGAAGCGTGGTCTTTCCCCGCCCCTATGAAAGAAGCGAACCGAACCGGATTGGAAAAGGCGCCCGTCTCATCGAATGCCTCTTTCTGGGCGGCGAGATCCTGCCGGATGCAAAATACGAAAGAAAAATGGTCTACTCCCCCCTCGGCGGCGCAGCCATCGATTCCCTCTTTGACAAAGTGGATATCCCCTGATCCCCCAAATATTTTCTGAAATTTTAGCCAAAATCTGTCGATATATATATAGAAAGAGTATCAGGATATCAGGTATTCGCCAGGGATGGAGGCTGAAGCTTACCCGCTGTTTTTCTCTATTCCCTGAGAGGAAATGAAAATGGGCAGCAAAGCTAAAATTACCGCTAGGATCTACGACTACTTAAGAGGACCCAAAGTCCCCCAACGGCCCTCCTCATATTTTTCAAAGCCAAAGATGTCAGCCCTCAAAGCGCCAATGCCAGCCTCCATCCCTGGTTTGCGCGTGGCGAGGGCTGATTATTCTTTTTCCCCGAAGATCGAACAGATCTCGGTCGAGCAAAAGATCGCTGACCTGAACGCGACCCTAAAGCTGGAGCCGAACCTCCGCCAGGAAAGGATCCAGGCAGAACCCAAAAAAAGAGGTTTCTTTGGTAAGATCGCTGCCGCAAGCCTGGCCGCGCTCAGTATAACCCTCATCCCGAAACTGGCTTTTGCCGGAACACTGGGCGGGGCCCTGGCGGCCCTGGCCAGCTCACCCCTGGGTATTGCCGCCCTGGTCGGCGGTGGAGCGCTGCTTTTGACCTTCTACGTGAAATACATGTTCGGGTTTGACAAGACCATGGGCGAGCGCAACAGCAACCCGGGCGACAAGACCCTGAGAAAACAGCTCGCCATGTTCTCCATGATCCCCGCAGCGATCACCGCCGGAGCCGGACTTCTTTATCTCGGCGCCTGCATGCTGCCCTGGGGCGCGGCCCCCACCTTCTTTGCCATGGCCGGAGGCGGTCTTATCTACGGTCTCTACAAGATGGGGAAATCCATTCACCAGTCGATCAAGGCCAACGAACAGACCATCACTCCTGGATACAAATCCAGGTTGAGGGCGATCCTTGGCACCAACTTCCTTTCCCATGGAGTCCAGGGGGCGGAAGCCGCCTACATGTTCTACCGCGGAGCCACCCTCTTTGAGCTGCTGGTAGGAGTTGGGTCTTACGCGGCGCACGGCGTGATCGCGGGAGGGCTGGCCGGTTTAGCCGCCCTTGGGACCGGAGCATTGGCCCTGGGGCTTCCCATCTTTGGGTTAACCGCTCTCTACCTGAGATTTACTTCGAAAAAATGGAACCAGCTGCAGCACGACCAAGGCCCGCGTTTTGACCTGAAATCCAAGAAAGGAGTAAAAAATGTTCTCCTGGCTGCGGGCGGGTCCGCCCTGGCGGGAGGACTGCTCTGGAGCGGCGCCCCCATCGTTGTCAATATCGCCCTGGCCCTGGCCTTCTTTACCACCGAGGTCCACGCCCTGGTTCATAACTGGAGCTGTCAGGGAGGTTCGCGCGATATCATAAAAACCCCACCTGAGGAATATCCAGATAAGAAGATTTGGGAAGCAGCCCGCAGGCCAGACAGCCCCTGGATCACGGTCATGAAGCCGGGGTTTGATCCCAACGGTTTTCTGATCCCAACCTACTCGCTTCTTTACCTAAGGAAAGGAGTCAATTGGGATTTTAATATTATCTCCGGGATCAACATCTACGGTGGTTTTATGCTCGATCAATTCAAGGAAAATCATCAGGCTCTGGAATTCCTTAGAAAAAAACAGGAAACGATCCTCCAAAAAATCGGAACCGGACGGCAGAATATCGAACAAGCTCGCTCCCTGCCTGAAAAATACGATGAGCTCGCAAAAATGTATGAGAATTTGGCAAAACATTGGGAATCGGAATCTAGAGGGGATTTCAGAGACTTGCGCTCAGGGCTTAATGATAAAGGGAAACCCTACACTCCCTTTGCAGGTAAAACAGATCTTTTCATCAAAGAAGGAGGAGCAAACGAATTCGAAACTTATCTTGGCGAAGCCATCAAACACGAAGGCGAAAAACTCATCGACCTGGCTAACAAATTAAGACAAAGAGACTCCTCCGTCATGAGCCGAGAGGAAATCGAGGAACATCTGGAAGCCCTGGAACGTCAGTTCAGCGTGATCTTTCACTGGTTCCCGCCCAAGCAGTTCCGCAACATCTGCCCGGACGTCATCCGGTCCAAGATCCGGGAGATCGATCTCTTTAACCACTTGACCAAGGATTTCAAGAGCGGCGCTTCCATCCTGCGGAAGAACCGCTTCACCGGCGAATACTACTGGGAGATCCTGCCCACCCAGCGCATCTGGGACCTTGATACTACGGCCAACAAACTAAATTGGAGAAACCGCAGCCAGGAAGAAATGTCAGAGGTCGAATCCTATTCTGACATCCGTTTTGTGGACAATACCAACATGGCAGACCCGGTGGGCGCACAACATGAGCGTTCAGCCTACACCTATGATGCCATGCAGCCCAGTGATTCTTTAGATATCAACTTCAGAGATGGAAGCCATTTAAGCTTTACCAGGTCCGGCGGCCCAAGCATTAAAGAACAACTGGACGAAAAATCCAATCGGGACCCCGTGGTCTGGGTTCCGGGAATGGACCTCAATCCGGATATCGAAGCTGCCCTTCCCAAGGAGTGGAAAGACAGTAACGGAAAAATCCATGATGTCTTCAAACCGGCTCTCTTCCATTTCTTTGGCTCCAAATACCAGACCATGTGCGACGGCGAGCACGCAGACATCATAACCTCTGATTTCCTTGCTCCGCTGGAGAAAGATATCAAGGATCCCTATCTCTTTACCCTCTGGAAAGTGCCGGAAAAGGTCACGGCACCGAATCCGGAAAATCTGAAAGAAGAGCAAAGGGATCGGCTCGTCAGGATCTCCGCCAGCTACGGCAACTTCTGCCTGCGGGTCAAAGAAAAAGACACCGGCAAAACCCTTTACATCCCCTACAACTGGATGAAAAACCAGCGCATCAAAGGCCCGGTCTGGACAGAGGTTCAGAGCATTGAACTCATGAGCAGGGATGCCTACAGAATACGTTTTGGAGGGAACCCCGAAGACGGCCATGGAGACAAATTTGAAAATGTGATCGTCGCCTTCAAGGCGAAAGAGCATAAAAAAGAGAATAAACTAGGAGTTCTACCCTATTCTTATTTTCTCGAAGAGCCCTCCAAATACGAAACCCCCGAGCTCGACCGCGGCCTGGGCCGCATCGGCGACATGAATTTCTACGCCTACACCTTCCTGCGCGATGATGGAACCCGCTACATGCGCTGGCTGCCCAAGGAAGACGACTGGCAGGAAATGGATTTCGATGAAAGGCACCAGAGATTTGAATTCAAGGGCAAAGACGTGATCCTCCATGCCGTCCGCTGGATCGGAAAGCGGTTCTATTTTGACAAACACCGGCTGGTGCTTGATGCAGGGACTAAGGAGGACCCGAACTTTGATGTGACCGGGATCGAAGGGCCGGAAGCTTTCCTGCGTTCCATCAGGGCAAACAGCAGGTTTGTCATCGCCCGCTATTTCAGGATGTCGGACGGAAGTCTGGACAATATCCGGTACGCGCCTTTCACCGGCAGCATTCAGGACCTGAACCATGTGGTTGACCAGCGGGTCAACGGCGATCAGCTGGAGCTGACCCGCATCACGGCAGACAACAAGCAAGTAGTTGAATTGGGCAACGACGCCGCTTTAAACCATCCTTCGAGCTGGATCGATTCCGTCTCAATTAATGATCATCAAACAGACAAAAACATAAAAAATCCTAATATCATCCGCCTGACCCTCACTTACACCAATCCCTTTAGCAAGGCTTTCGCTGGAACTCAGCCCATCGATCTAGACAGGAAATTGTTCCCGAACATGGACTCCATCTATCGAGAAGGGAAAAACCAGGCCTATCTGCCCAAGATCTTTGACCAGCGACAAAAGGATAAAGACACCAGCAGTATCGAGAACAAGCTTTTTCTCACCTTTTATACCAAGAGTGTTGAACCTATCGCGCACGGAATATCCAAGACCCCGAATGAAGAGCTCAAGCTCATCGAGGTCAAGACCTCTCTGCGCGTCAAATACTTGAATAACCGCAATGGAAAAGTGGAGGGGACCGAAGAAATAATCCCCTTTGACCAGGAAATGCCTCAGGCCTCTAAATCCCAGATCTGGTTCGACCCGGAGCATAAACCCTTCAGCTCCGGGCTTGAATTCGGCCGGGTGGACACCATGATCGCGCCCCAGCACCTCGTGCCGGTAAGCAGGGTTAGAAAACCCGGACCGTGGGGAGATCTGGTCAAGGCCCCCTGGCTCGGAGAAGGCGCGGCCGGCCCGGAATGGGCAACGGATGACCAGAAATTCTACTTCGGGGAGATCTATGACGAATCCGGCGAATACAACTGGCCGCACGGCTGGATCAAGGGCGAAAAGAGAGGCCTGCTCTGGAGCAAGGGCCCCTTCAGCCTGCAGTACGCCAAATCGATCAGGGGCGCCGCCCTTAATACCGGCTCCAACACCGTGATGCGCGCTCCGCACGAAGACCTCCTCTTTGAACGGGAAGAACTGGAAGTCTACGCGGAGTGGAATGGCAGGAATTACATGCCGGTACCCTTAAAGAAATCCCTCTTTGACAAAGCCACCACCACCGAAGACGCCCAGGGCGCCTGGGAAAAGAGAAGGATGCTGGACATCGAAACCAGAATGGACCGCACCGTCCGGTCCATCGGATCTTCCGTCAACAATATCGGGGAAGGCATGGGCCAGCGCGGACGCTGGGCCGCCATGCTCCAATTCCTGCAGAGAGTAGGAAAGATCTTTAAGGACGAGATCGTGCGCGCGCGGATCTTAAAGCAGATCCCGCCGCAATATTCGAACAAACAGCTGCATGAGTGGTTCAATACCTTCACCTGGTATCTGGATACCGTTTTCAAGCACGTGGTGCCGCTTATCCCCTTTGCCTACATGTTTGGCTTAAGCCCGCTGCCGGCCGGGGCGATCGTCTTCCCCCTGCTCTGGGCGCTCAAGACCGGCTTCGGATGGCCCAAATATTCCTACGACAACCAGAGGATGGGCGTTTCCCGCATCCGCTCCTTCTTCAGGAACCTGGCTCTTTACTATCTGTACATGCCTAACATTTCAAGGAACACCATCCATATTAACGACGAGGCCAAGGGACCCTTTGTTTCCACCGCCGGAATCCCCGGAAAGACCTTCTTTCCCTGGGCGGTGAGAAGGATCGTTTTCTACTTTGGAGGACTTTCCGGGATCACCACCGCCATCGGCGTCTACCGCATAGCCGCCTTCGGCATGTTCTCCATGGGCTATTTCGGACTGGTCATGAACGTGATCTGGCCCGCCCTCATGTTCGGCGGGGTGGCCTACGCCGTCAAGATGACCTGGAACCAGATGAGATCCAGCAAAAATGTCCCTGGCATTTTTAATTGCCTCGGGGAGGCGTTCGGAAAATGGAACTGGACCCCTTTAAAGAACTGGCTCAAATTGCTCAACGATGAATTCATCAAGCCCTGCACCATCGAGTGGCTCAAGGAAGCGGGCAGGAGCTTCAAGAACATGATCCGATATTTCAAGGGAGCATACTAAAATGGCCGATACCATCAGCACAATTAAATTCGTCTTGTTCGGCGGGCCGACCGAGGGGCTTTCCGGCTGCGGGATCAAGGAAGAGCCCGACCGCAAGATCCTGGCCCCCCAGGGCATGTACCACGGCGTCTTTGCCAACCACTACACGGACGCGGAGCACCTCATGTGCTTTGAGGAATCCGCGGGCGAAAAAGCCGATATCAGCCTGCGCTTCATGAACTTTAAGGAGATCAGCGCGGGCGAACCCTTCCCCGCGGCGGAAGCCAAACGCATGAAAAAGCACGGGGGCTCCCTCTATCTGGTGCTGGAGCCGGGCAGCGGCAAGGGCAAATTTGACCGCACTTACTCTCCGGAAAATATCGTCTCCGGCAAATACGACGAACAGCTGGAAGCGTTCGCAAAAGGATGCAAAAAGTTCGGCGGGCCGATCTTTGTCTCTTTCCGCCCCCCCCGCGACAGCGGCCACAGCCCGGATTCGATCGAGGCCGCCTACATCTACCTCTACAGAAAGCTGGAAGAGGAAGGGGCAAAGAACATAACCTGGGTCTGGAATGCGGCCCCCGCGGATCCGGATTTCCCTTCTTCCTATCCCGGCAGCGGGCGTGTGGACTGGATCTCCGTGTCGGTCTACCACCACGAGGGAGAAAATCCGGCGGATGCCATCAAAAGACTAGAAGACAATATCGGTAAGCTCAAGAAACTCAATAAGCCGATCATGGTCGAGTTCGGCAGCTCCGCCACCGAACATAAAGACGACTTCATAAAAATGGCGGTTTCAAAGTTCAAGGAGCTCGGGGTCAAGGCCTTTATCCTGAACAATGTCTCCCAGTATGAAGGCTCTGACTTCAAGGCCTGGTCCCTCACCGGTTCCGACAAAGCTGCGTACGCGGAAGCGATCTCCAACCATGAACGTTTTCTGCGCGAGAACATTATAACCTCCCAGGGTGAGATGAAAGAGTCCCCCTGGCCGGCCAAAGAACTGAACTGCGAAGAGATCGAAGAAACGTACTATACCGCGGCCAAGGCCAGCGCCATTGCCTGGTTCAAAAAGGTGATCAAAGAGAAGGAAAGATACCTTTCGCCCCTCATCGGTCCCCTGCAGAAAGGAGACCCCCATTACAACAACAAGGAAAGGATCGCCCTCGCACGGGCTTACCTGGGGCTTTTCGTGCAGACCCGGAAAGCGGAGCATCGGAGCAAGGCCGAAACCATTCTGAACAAGGCCCTCCAGAGCCCGGATCCGGTCCTGATCTACCATCCCGAAAAGAAATTCGTCCGGGAATATGTCGAATCCCTGCTGGAGATCGCGAACCTCTACATCCAGGTCGATCCCCGCGAATCCCAGAAATACTGCCAGATCGTTTTTGCCGTCCTGAAAAAAACAGAAAAGACAAAATTCTTCAACCCCTTTCAGGTGCGGAAAGAATCCATCAGCGGTTTTCACTATAAAACCCTCGCGCTTGAGGCAAAGATCCTGGAAGCGCAGGGATTGCATAGCGAGGCAGAAGCCAAATACCAAGAGATCATCAAATGGACGGACAAGGAGGCCAGCCGCAACTTTATCACTCTCTGGTGGCGGGGCGAGAAGCGGGACGATCTCAAATACAACAGCGCCTCCGCCCGCATCAGCCTGGGATTCATCAAGCTCCAGCAGGGTAAACCCAAGGAAGCCATTGAGTTGTTCAAGACGGTCCTCTCCTGGGAAAAGGTGGGAGAAGAAGAGGGCTTCATGGACCAGGCCTTTGGCGCTCTTATCGGCATCATGCGCGCTTACCTGCAGGAAGATCATGACTTTGCGAAGTTCAAATTCAATGCCGGCCTGCCCTGGGCAAAGATCAATAAATATGCCGGCTTTAAAAAGGCGCTGGGGATCGAGGATACGGACCTGAATTCGATCTACATTGATAAATGGCAGATCATCCTGGAAGGGCTTTCAGAAGTTACCCTTCCCAATGAAGAACTGGAAGAAGAACTCGCCAAGATCAGGGGGATAAAACCATGAGCGATTTAAATTGCGGAAAAATATTGCCTCCCAAAGAGGGCCTCTATCAGGGAGCCTTTGCCCCCGATACCCGCTACGGGGACCAGGATCGCGTGACCGAGACATCCCTGACCGAATTCGAAAACATCTCCGGCACAGAGGTGGACATTGCCCTAAAATTCCTGGCCTTTGCCACCGGACTTTACTTCCCGACCAAGGAAGCTCAGACTGTTTCCGATAAAGGAGGCGCAATCTTCATCAAGCTTGAACCCTGGAGCTGGAAAGGCAAGAACGACAGCTCCTTTACCCTCGAAAAGCTTGTTAAAGGCGAATATGACTATCTCCTGAAAAGGTTTGCGATGGGCGCTATAAAGTTCGGCAAGCCCATTTTTGTATCCTTTGCCCATGAAATGAACGGCAACTGGTACCCCTGGTCAGGGAACCCCAAGCTTTATGTGAAAGCTTTCCGTCACATCCACGACGTGATCCAAAAGGCAGGCACCAAAAATATCACCTGGGTCTGGAACCCGGATATCTTTTCCGCCGCCAAAGCCTACTATCCAGGCAACACCTATGTGGACTGGGTAGCGATCGATGGCTATAACTGGAGCGGAACCGATTCTGCCGCTTCCCTTTTTAATAAAAGGCTGAAGGAGCTCAAGCCCCTCGGTAAACCCATCATGATCGGCGAGTTCGCCTGCGCCAAGAATAAGGCCGCCTGCATTGCCAATTTCATCAACTACACAGCCAACAACAATGACATCAAGGCCTACATCTTTTTCAACAAAGATGTTAAAGAAAAGGGGGAAATGCACGAATTCACGCTTAAGGCCACAGTCGAAAAGGCCTCCTATCATGCGGCGATCAAGAAGAATGAGAGCCTCTTCAAGAGCCAGATCCGGTTCACGCCCTGCCAGGTAAAAAATGCTCCTGAGCCCGCCACTCCCGAGCCTGTCGTTACTGATCCCGCTAAGAATGCAACGGGGATAATGACCCTTGCCGGCCCCGATCCCGAGCTGGGAAAAGAGGGGAAATGGGAACTGCACCGCGCCAAAGTAGAAGAAAAGATCAGCTTTAGCCATTTGAGGGATATCCTCCTGATCCTGGCAGATATCCCCCAAACCAGAACGCTCAGGCCCGACATCTACAAATATTCAGGCGAAACATTCGAGAAACTTTATCCGGAGCTTAGCCGAATCAAGGAAATGGAACTTTCAAAAGGCCGCGAACACCCGCTCTACTGGTACCTCAGGGATTTCCGGAACCACTGGGATAATACTATCATCCTCTTCTCGGTCTATGTCCAGAAGATCACCGAAAGCACGGAAAAGGACATTAAAATAATAACCGGAAAAAGCAAGGACGAAAACATCAAAGAAGCCCTTGAGATCGCGGAAAAATTAAGGGTCAGGATCGGCGTTCAGGAGATAGCCGATCGGGCCACCGGCAAGAACCGCGGCCCCTCCGATTACAGCCTGGCCGCCCTGGACCTGATCATGGCCGAAGTCTATTCCCAGGCCAAGAATCAGGACCCGTTTTTCTATAAAGAAGGGATCCGCCTGGTGACCACCGCCCTCGACGGCTTTATTGCCATCGAGCATAAAGAGTCTTTCCCCTCCCAGGCCGATTATTTCTCCATCACCAAGGGGATCCTGGTCCTGGCCGACCTTCTCCAGCAGCTGGGGCACGCCACCGCGGACCCGAACAAGAGGAATAATTACTTTGAAATGTCCTCTTATCTCTACGGAAGGATCGGGGCACTCAAAGAACCGGAAAAGATCGAAGAAATGGGAGAGGGATTATTCGTCAATCTCTCCGAGGATGTGCTTCAATATCTGCCGGACGCCCAGCGCCAGGATCTGGCAAGTGACCTGCCTGAGCTTTCCCATGTCTTCTTTAATGTCCCGGTGGCAGAGATCCAGTCCGCGCTCAGGTTCAACGTGGACCGCGGCTATATCAGCCACTCCGACAGCCTGCTTTCCGAGATGGGGATCTTCACCCTGCTCAAAGGGACCGCCCTCATCAAGCAGGCCGGGCTCTTTGCGGGCTGGCCGCGGGGCAAGGATCCGGAGGAATATATTTTCCATCTTGCCCGAGTTTCCCGCGGGATCAGGCAGATCAAGCTGTGGGATCAATATCTTGTCGAGTTCCACGGAAAAAAACCGGGCGAGCTCAAGCAAAAGAGCGAATTCACAATGACCCTGGCCGGCCTCATCCAGGGCGAGCTCCTCCTGAGCCTGGCGGACCGCATCAAATATTTCGCCGATCACGAAGAAAAATGGAAAGCGATGGTAGAGGAATACAAACTGGCGCAGGACGAAATAAAAGATGAAGACTACTATAGATTCAGCGGACTGGCACTCCTTCCCTATATGACCGATGAAAAAGACAAGAAAGAATTGGCGGATGAATTAGTTAAGCGCGCCACCGAGTTCTACTTCCGTGTCCATGAAAACTTTACTTACCCTTATCTCTACGCCTGGTCAAAGGTCAAGCAGCTCGAGGTCCAGGTGCGCCTGGCGGAATACATCAAATATCTGGACCGCTCCGGAAGGATCACCGATGTTCCCGAAAAACAGGCGGTCATGTTCGCGGATATTGCAGAGCTTCTCATGATCCGCGAAGCAGTTGATCCCTACCTGGGAAGCGAAGACTACCTGCGCCTTGAAGTTGACCTCATCACCGCTTCTCTGCTGCTTTCCGGCATTCCTGTTCAAAGAGATAGCCGGTTCAGGATCTTGAACATAACCAATAAGACAATCGAAAAGGAATCGAAGCCTGACGAAGCGCTTCAACTTCTCAATGAAATAAAGGCCGGCCTGGGATATCTCCCCGCCCTCAACCAGAAATATTTTAATATCCTTCTCACCATAAAAGAAGCGCAGGCCCGCATCCAAAAGGCAAAAGGCGGAAAGGAAAGAAAGGCCGCCGCCGTAAAGACCCTGGAACCCCTGATCGCAACCGCGATCGAGATCGGCTATGGTATCCCCACCCACATTTATCATCAGATCATGGAGCTTGACAAGCTTATCGCCGGGCCGAAAAAGGACTTGAAAGAGGCAAAAAGCATCCTCAATGTTTTGCCTGACATAATAAGCGCGTTGGAAATAGACTCCCTCTCCGCCGATAAAAAGGAAACCCTGACCAAGATGAAAGAGCTGACCAAGGGCATAAAGGCCTCTCTCAACCGAGGCCGGTATTCGGCGGCCGCGGCCCAGGCCAAGGAACTGCAGGAAGCCGCGCGCAAGTTCAATGACCGCAAGGCCTTCGCCAAAGTCTCGGAAGCGCTGGTCTGGGATATGCATTCCCTCAAGGCGGAACTTTTCCACCAGATCGCCATTAATTTTGCCATCCGCAAGAAAAACCGGCTGATTTATGAGTTCTCCATCAGCGCCTATCTTGAATGCGAAAAGTCCGGCTCCAACTATGACCGCAAAATGCGGGTCGACGATATTTCCGCGGATACCGGCCTGACCCAGGACGAAATAGACGATTTCAAAAGAAAATACGGGGTGGTGAGATAAAATGAGTGACCCCTGTTTAAAAATTCAGCCGCCGGCAAGCGGGCTTTATCAGGGAGCCTTTGTGGACGACACTGTCTCCGAATCCGCCATCAACTCCTTTGCCAAGACCTCGGGCACTCAGGTGGACATCGTCCTCAAGTTCCTGGCCTTTGCCACCGGCCTCTATTTTCCGACCAATGAAGCCCAGACCGTCTCCAAAAAGGGCGGCGCGATCTTCATCAAGCTTGAGCCCTGGAGCTGGAAAAAGAATGTCGATACCTTCCCCCTCCAGAAGATCGTTGACGGCAAATACGACCATCTTCTCAAAAGATTCGCGGACGGCGCCAAAAAGTTCGGAAAACCCGTCTTTGTTTCCTTTGGCCATGAGATGAACGGGAACTCGTATCCGTGGGCGGGAAATGCGGATCTCTACAAAAAGGCCTTTCGCCATGTCCACGATGTGATCCAAAAGGCCGGCGCCAAGAATATTACCTGGGTCTGGAACCCGGATATTGTTTCTGCGGTCAGGGATTATTATCCGGGCGACGCCTATGTGGACTGGGTCGCGATCGACGGCTATAACTGGGAAGGAACCGCCACCGCCTCCTCCCTTTTCAGCAAGAGCATCAAAACACTAAAGACCTTCGGAAAACCGATCATGATCGGCGAGTTCGGCTGCGGCAAGAACAACACCGCCTGTTTGACCGACTTTGTCGATTACGCGACCAAGGAAACCGCCATAAAGGCCTTCATCTATTTCAACCAGGACAAGGAGCGGAAATGGGCGCTAAAGACCACCGCCGAAAAAGCCGCCTATCTCAACGCCGTCAAGGCCAAGGAAAAGCTCTTTAAGAGCACCATTTCCTCCACCAGCGCGGTCTGTCCCGTCCCTTCTCTTGCTCCCGCCAAAGTCGCGGCCCCCACCGAAACATTCAAAACCCTCCCCGCCAACAAGCTCTTCGAGACAAATCTGGATGAGATGCCCAGCAGCGCCCGCATCACCAAGCTTCGTAACCAGAGGAAAGCCGAGTGGAGGAAATTCAAGAAGAAACGGCAGAACAAACTCATCAAGAGAGAAAGAGAGCTTTCCGAACTCCTCATCAGCAAATGGCTCCTTTCCCGGGAAATGGGAAGCCAGAGCATGTCCTCCCTCAATGAAGCGCTGAGCTACAGCCGCAAATCCTTCTGGAACGGCTTGCTCGCCATGATCTTCCTGGAGGACCCGGAGCTGGCCCCCAAATACCTTCCCAAGCTCAGCAGCAAAGATGCGTTCAAGGTCGGGAAAAAGATCTCAAAGGAAAATAAATTAAAGTTCCTGGAACTGATCCATGACGAATTCATCGGCTCCAAGGGGGATACCAGGCTGCGCGCGGAAAACCTGACCAAGCGCGCCATCCTCGCCTGGGAGCTGGAAAAGAAATCGGATTTCGCGGCCCTGACAAAAGAAGCCCGGCAGATCATCTCCTTCTACCAGGACCCCGCCAACAAAAAGGTGATCATTAAGCAGATCAAAAGCCGCATGCCGGGCGGCAGCTCTTCACAGATCGCCAAGGAATACAAATACGGGCTGGGAAAAGTGCGGGTGCTGGAAGCCAAGCTCCTCCTCGTCACCGCCGAGGAAAATCTCGAAAAGCTTGAACAAGCCCACAAACTTGCCGCCGAGGCCTCCCATTACCTGGAAGGCCTGGAAAACCTGGAAACCCGGCTCCTGGCGGTGGAAAGTCTGGTTAGGCAGGGCTTTATCCATGCCAACGCGGGTAAGGATCCCAAGCCCCTCTTTGACAAGGCCCGGGAGCACGTCAAATATATCTTGGATTGGGAAAAGGCATATCTGAATCATGCGGATTTCGAAGGAACACCTCCCCGCTGGCTCAAGCAGATCAAGGGACTGGCCCTGACCTGGAAAGCGAAAACGGAGATGTTTGAGGCGGGAGGGATCACGAAAGAAAACACCAAAAAGAAAATAGAGGCGGAAAAGAAGGCCCTGGAAGAGAGCGAAAAAACCTTAAAGGAGATCCTGGGGCTTAAGGATTATCTGGACGCTCCGACCCTGGCGGACATTAAGCGCACCCTGGGTGAGAACCTGGCCCGCCGGGGATTTATCCTCATGGAGCAGGGAAACACAGGATACACCAACCTCTTCAAGCAGGCCCGAAAATATCTCAAAGCCGCCGCCAAAGATGGAAGGAACGACACCCGCGCGGAGGCCAACCTCTGGCTGGCAAAGATCCTGACGGTTGAGGCCGGAAAAATGGCCGACAAGAAAGAGACCCTGAAGAAAGCGGAAGAATATCTGGCAAAAGCCCTGGTCAAATCCGGGGATGAATATATCCTCAAGAACAGCACCCTGTCTTCCGCTCTGCAGACTTACGGCGACATTTTAGCCGGCAGGAAGGACTTCATAGGCGCCAGGAAAAAGTACGAAGAGGCCATCAAGGAATACCCCCGGAACTTTGACGCCCTGGGCTCTCTGGCAGACACCTACAACTGGACCAAGGATTACGAGACCGCCGCCCAGAAGTACAAAGAGGTAAAAAACAACACTCTCCCCAACTCAAGCCTTCACTTGAAAGCGCAGCTGGGAGAGCTGGAGGCGACCCTGCGTCAGAATAATTCCTACGGCGCCATCAAAAAGAATACCGAGACCTTCAAGCTGATCTTTGAGGGCGAGCCCAAGGGCTCCAGCCTCATCACCCGTGCCGTCCGCTTCATGGTCGAAGCCTACATGGCGGAAAAAAACACGCATAAGCAGATCATCCTCATCGCCAACGCTTTGCTCGGCAAAGGCCACCAAACGGAAGCCAAAGCCGCTCCTACCGTCGCCCTGCTTACCGCGAATATCAAGAACAACAATCTTGATCCAAAGTTGCTGGAAGCGGAATTCAAAGCCGAGCTCCACCTCTCCCTGGCTCAGGTCCTTGCCTGGGAAAAACCCGGACGCTTCGCGGAAGCGGATGAAGTCCTCAAAGCCGGAAGAAACAGCTATGCCGCGATCATAAAAGGGAACACTGCCCTGGATATCAGATATGAGCTCATCGAGGCGGTGGTCAAGATGCGCAAGAACAAGGCCGACGGCAAGGAAACGGTTGAGATCTATAAGGCGGTCAAGAGGATCTTTGCGGAAAGCTCCGATGACCTGGCCCTGGTGGAAGAAGGGCTCAAGGTGCTCCTGGAGGAATTCCTGATCGAAAAGAGGCTCGACCGGATCGTGCTCCTGGCCGATTATCTGCTGGATAAAAAGCTTTACGCTCCCGGAAAAAGCGAGAAGGAGCTTATCGGGATCTTTGAGAAGAAACACATCCCGGCGTTGGGGGCTACCCTGGCCCAAATCAAAGCGACCCTCAATAATCTTTCGCCTGCTCAGATCGAACTATTGTTCAAGGGGCAGGAAAAAGCGTACCAGGAATTCAAATTCAATCTTCTGCTCAAGCTTGTCAACGCCCTAAGCTGGAGCAAGAAGCACCTGGAGGCCTTCAAGCTCGCCAAGACCGTTCCGGAGGACCCGCATTTCAAGGCCAGTTCCCCCATGGAAAAGGCCTCGGTCTATATTGTGCTGGGCGAACTTTACCGCTACGGAGAAGGGATCAAGCAGCTGGCGGAATCAAGGAAAAGCTATCAGGAGGTCATCAAGCTCCTGCAGGGCTTTCCGGAGGAGCAGCAATCCAGCAAGTATTTCTCGCTGCTGGCCAAGGCCTACTACGGGCTGGCCAAGATCGCCCAGGAGGAAGGGAAACGCAAGGAAACCGAGATCTATCTCAAGAAAGCCTACCACTACGCGGGCAAATCCGCCGACAAGAAAGAACTGAGGGATGCCGTCTTCCGCACCAAAGCTTTTCTACCGGACCATTACCTGAACCTGGATTTCGAGGTCTTCGCGGACAAACTGAGCCGTATTGAGAACCGCCTCAAGCTCTTGGGAGAACTTCCGCTCTGGAACGGAATTTTTGTCCCCACCCTCGCCTATCAGCTGGATATGGCGGAGGGGTTGAACGCCCACAGCCTCTTTTTGGGAGCCAAGTTCAGATTATTGGATATCTGGAATACCGGGTCCCACTCCCTTAACCTGGAAACGAAGTTCAATCTCTGCCAGTCCAAAAAATGCCTTGACTACAGCCAGCCGAACGCGGAAATAAAATTCTTCCCCTGGCGGGACAACATCACCAGCATCTTCTATTCGAACAAGCACTTCAGCGCCGGCTTTGCGGGAGAGTTCAATTTCCGCGAACCCGATTACAACAGCTATTACGCCGCCGCCATGGGGACTATTTCTGATTTCTCGTTCGGAGCGGAATACAACCGCTACCTCTTCACCTATACCGGCGAGAAAAAGGTCAGGCACGATCTCAACCTGGCTTTCCGCTATATCCTGGATCTGGCAAAGCTCGGTTTGGATAATTTCGACCAGGCCAAGCTCAACTTTTCCCTGGGTTATCCATACATGCAGTTTGACCAGGCCAGTGAAGAGTGGCTCTACAGCCCGGCCAGCATCAAGCTTGGCCTGGGCGTGGATATCCACCTGGGCAAGGGCCTGCTGCTGGATCTGGACGCCTCTTTTGTTCATCAGAGCTCCCTTCGCCACGGCGGCAGCTACAGCTATGGCCTTTTCTCTGCCGGGATCAGGTGGTAAAAATAACTGAAATTTTAGGGGAAAGTTGTCGATATATATAGAGAAGGAGGGAACGACCATGGGTATGAGAGTCTCAAGTGTAGGACCGAAAACCAGTACTATCCGGCCGGAAACGAGTAAGGTCGGAAGAGGCCTGAGGACGGTCTTTGCTAATCCCAAGTTCCACCTGGGAAGAGTAGTTAAATACGGCGGCATCTTTGCCGGTATCATGTCATTGTTTTTGGGGTGGTGGCCGGGGATCGTTCCCACCCTGGCGGTAGGCTTGCTCTGGGAAGGCGTCCGGGGACGGAAGAAGAACGCCCCCCCTCCAGTTGATGTACTAGCAAATGAAGCGGAGCTTCAGAACTTCGTAAATTCCCAGCCGAAGATCGACAACATCGTCTAACAAACCGAAGGAGAGAGAAAATGGACATCATGGGCCTTTTGTTCGGAAAGAAGATCGGCGGCATACCCGGCTGCACCAACGCGCCGAGCACGGCCTGCGAGATGGATACCAAGCCGCATGTCCCGGGTTACATGAGTTCCGATCCGGCTGAAGTCAACGAATCCGAACTGAGCAGCGGCGTGAATGTGACCTACGATCATTCCTCCCAACCGGCCGTGACCAACTGCGACCTGACCACCGACGGCATCGTGGTAACCTGCAAGTTCAACGACCGGGAGGTCGAATTTACTCCGGATGAAAATGGTTATCTGAGGCCTTCCATCACCCTTTATGAAAAGCTCAAAAGCGAGGTCACCTGCAGATTGACCTCCTATCTCAATCCCAACACCGGAGATATCGTTCAGCCCGAGGGTGAAGACGCGGCCCGTTTCAGCTGGCCGCTTTATGGCCCGAGCTACATTCCTGAGGAAACCGACCCCTCCCAGACCTGTTATTCCATCCCGGAACCGGGCGCCGAATCCAGGACCCCGAACATCACCCAGATGGCGGCCGGATCCGATATTCTCTTTACCTGGACCAGGTCTGACCTGGCCGACTGCAATGGTAAGGCACTCACCCTCTCCGACACCAATTACCTTGATGTCCTTGACCATGGGGAAGTGCTCTACAACGAACCTGCCTTTCCCCTGACTCTGGTGGTCTCCGGAAGGATCCGTCCAAATGCCAGCGGATCCATCAAACTCACCTTTACCGATACTGACAGCAATGCCAAGGTTGTCAACTTTTATCCCCCTTCCATCGTGCCCCTGCAGGCTTTAAGCCCCGAGTCCTACCCCCAGGTAGGAAAATCCATGGTCTGGACTTCGCCGGCGGTTTCGGGCGCAACCGGCTACGAATTCTATATCACCAAACCGGATACAACTTGTGAGGTCCTGACTGAATCGACCAACAGCACCCTTTTTACCCCGGATCAGACCGGCTGGCACACCATTGATCTTTTTGTTGCCGCCTATAACGAGGAGCAGGTTTCCGCCACCCAAAACTTCTTTGTCTATGAACCGGATTCCACGGCGCTCATCCCGAACCTTTCCATCGTTGCGCCTTATTCGGGTACGGTCAATAATGACATTAACTTTCGGGTCGGGGATCCGGACGCAGTCAATTTTGACTACAGCTGGAACTTCGGGGACAGCACCCCGGCCGCGCCCGGCACCGACGTCCTGCACACCTTTAGTTCAACCGGAACTTTTGCGGTGATCCTTACCGCCGCTTTCAAGACCGATCCAACTATAACCTACAGCTCGGCGCCGCACAATGTTTCCGTTTCCAATACGCCGGTTCCACTGCCGGTCATCACTCACGCACATAATCCTTCCAGCGGGCCCGGATCGGGTTATAACATCGATTTCGATGCCAGCGGCAGTTATTCGCCGATCGGAGCAGCTATCACCAATTACAATATCATTTACGCGGATGGGACCTCGGCTTCCAACTCAAGCGGGATCTTTTCCCATGTTTATCCCAACCCCGGCCCCGGGAACTCCGCCAAATATTCAGTTCTACTGACCATCACCGATGAGTACAGCGTGACCAACTCCATCAGTCTCGAGGTCACGGTCTGGGGCGATTAACCGTCTTTGAGCCTGTCGGCCCCCTATATTTTAATGTATAGGGGGTCTTTTTTTTGATGAAACCGCTTCGCTCAAAACCGCTTTAGATTATTTTGCGAAAAACTGAAATTTTTGCCAAAAGGTCGCGATAATAATATAGATAAAGAGCGTCCTCATGAGAGGATGCGCCATTTTCACGTCGATGAAGGAGGATATCCAATGGGATTTGGCATGAAAACCGGAAGAGTCGGAAACGCCCTTTTTAAAATACACTGGTATCAGAACCGCGTGGAAGGGCAACAGAGATTCGGCGTCACCCGCAACTGGTTCGGCAAGGGAAAGATCGTGGGGGTCTGGGGCGGAGGAATGAACGGCCCCAATAATTTACCCAAGGTCATCATCAATCAATCCGCTCACGCTCCATCTCCCGCCAGGCTCAGAGCCGGCGTGGAAGGACTGCTGGACTCATACTTCAATGCCGCAAATGAAGTTAATGATGCCAAGGCCAATTTTGAAAAGGCCAGACAGGACTTTTTCGGAACAAAGTTCAAAAAAGGAAAGGCCGCTCTTATCGCCGCCGGGATCTCTGCGGTTGCTACCGCCGTCTTCCCCTTTATCGGGGCGATCGGATTTTCACTGAGCACTCCCCTGGCCGCAGCCTTTGCCATCGCCGCGGTGGAATATTTCACCGTCGCAATGGGCATCCAGTATTTCATTTTCCGCGGAGGGGCCATAAAGAAGGCCCTCCGGGAAGCGGAGCAGAAAGAGAATGAATATAAACAAAAAACTCAAACCTATGAGAGCCTGAAAAACGACGTTCTAAAATTGTACCAGGATGAAGCGCAGCGGGAAGCTTTGGCGATCGAACTCAATTCGATCTGGATTAGCGGAGAAAAGGCAAAACAGAATAGATGCCACCATATCTATCAGCTCTTCACTGCCGAACAGCAGGCCGTACTTCTGAACCTGATAGAAAACTATCAGACTATTGCCGCCGCCGAGAAAAAGATCGAAGAAGGCGAACCCCTCGAAGAAAGCCTTAACCAACAGTTGATCAATAGGCTGGATCAGGTCAAAAAGACGGCCCCGCAGTCCGGCGTTGCCCACCACCTGCAAAGAATAGTCACCAAGATCGAAGGAACGCCGCGCGGGGCGGAAGCAGCCCCCAGCGAAGAGCTCGGGAAGAAGTTGGTCGAGATCGGCATGATCCTGAACCGCGAATATACCGAGGTGACAGAAGAAAATCTTAACCGGGCCCAGCAGGACGTTCTGGATCTGCGGGCAAGCCAGAGGCTCGTGGGTCTTCCGGCGGACGTGAAAGAACAAATAAAAGCCAGGCTGTCCCGCCTCAATACCGTAATCGAAAAACACCGAAAGGAACTTAAAGCCAAGATCCTGGCAGGCATCCACGCCAAATACGTGATCGAGAATCCGATCGGAAGGGGCGGAATGGGCATCGTCTCGAGAGGGAAAAATACCTCGACCAATGCCAATGTTGCCATCAAATACATGTTCATGAGCGGATTGGTGGAAGAAGCCGAGATATTCGGCAAAGGAGATGTCGCCAAGAAAAAGACCTATGTCATGTCGCAGCTTTACCGTTTTTACACTGAATATACCCTGGGGGAAAGACTGCATCATGACTGCATCTGCCGACCATTAGATACCAATATCTTCAGCATCGAAAGCATTGACGTAAGGCGATTGACCCGGTTTTTTGAAGTGGATGCCGAAATAAAAGGGATTGAGGAAAAAATAAAGGGAAAAACCACTAAACCCGAAGATCTAGCTGAGCTCGGAGAGACGTTAAGAAGATTGCAAGAAGAAAAAAAATCTCTCCTCGAAAAATTTAATCTGGAAAAGATCGCCCAGGAAAGGGTTTTCCTCATAACTGAATTCATCCCGCGCAGCCCCGGCAGCGACATCGAGGGGCAGAATCTGAAGGAATATTTTAAGGGGAAAATGAGCTTGGAGGACATAGATTATTACCTTCGCCCGGTACTGGACACCGTCGCCTACGCCCACGACCAGGGTGTCGCCCACCGGGACCTCAAGCCAAGCAATCTGGTGGTCACTGAACCCAAAGACGGTCCTATTCTCAAGATCATTGACTTTGGGATCGCCAAGATCACCGATGAGGGCGCAACTGAAGCCACCACCATGGGGGAACTCGCCGGAAGCAAGATCTACATGCCGCCCTACATCTATTCGACTCAGGCCAGAAAAGACCGCAAAAAATGGAACCTGGTGGATATTTACTGCATGGGGTCCATTCTCTTCGAAAAGATCACCGGAAAGACGCCGACCGAGGATCTGCCCATCAAGACCATCAACAATTACCTCCTGGGAGGACAACTGGATTTCGATTTTTCTAAGATCCCGCCGGAGATCCAGCCGGTGCTCAAAAAAATGCTCAGTCGCGAGCCAGACCAGAACTACCAGTCCATTAAAACGGCAAAGAAAGAGCTGGCAGATGCCCTTGCCCAGGCCATGTCAAAGACCAGGCAAATAGGGTCAGGGGTCGAAGAGCTTGGGGCATCAGCTATTGAACAGCTGGACGTAGACATCGATTCTGAGGTCGCTCCGGCGGAAGAAGCAGCCAAGGCGGGCAGACCCATGGCCAAAGTAGACGATGGGACCGTCATGGCCAGAAGCACGGTCCTGCCTGAAACCGGCCCGCAAGGGATAGGAAGTGAATTTCTTAAGGGGAGCAGAGAAGAGATCGAAGCGGACCTGAATGCGATCTTTGACGGCGAAGCCCAGATCAATTACAAAGACGGCAATGTAAGAAAAGCGATAGCCAAACTCGTCACCGAGATCATGATGGAGCATTCAGACCTCTCGCCGCTGGCGCTGGACGTGCTCGACATGCTTTCAAAGTACAAGGATTAAGGAGGATATTCGATGGGATCTGGCATGATGAAAACCGGAATAGTGGGAAAGGCCCTTTTTAAGCTCGGCTGGTACCAGAACCGCGTGGAAGGGCCGAATAAATTCGGTGTTACCCGCAATCGGTTCGGCAGGGGAAGGATCGTGGGGGTCTGGGGAGGCGGGATCAGCCCGGAAGTCGAACGAAATCAGCTCAACCAACTCCTCAATCCCGAAGCGCGGTTCTCCGCCCGGGAAAGGATCCTGGACCGCATTCTCTCGAGAAAAATAAGGTTTGAGCACATCAATCTGGAGGAAGTAAGAAGCGCGCTGGAACAATTGGCCTCAGACGCCAAACTGGGAGTGAAAGCCAAAGAAGCCTTAAAGATCTTCCCGCCCTCGCTTTTATACAAAGAAGAAGCGGTGAAAGTGGAAAGAGTCGAGGATTCAAGCCCGATGATCGAGGTCATCCAGCTCTCCGTCATGCTTTCCGGAGGGGAAAGCGGCGTTCTTGACGGCGAAGCGATCAATCAGCCCGATCTGGGCGGCATCTGCGCCGCCTCCGGCAGGAAAAGGAACGAGGACGGTCTTTCCCTCCGCAATGAGGAGAGAAGGATCCTGATCACGGTGGCGGACGGCATGGGGGGGCACGCTGGCGGCGAGATCGCCTCTGCCCTTGCCCTCAAAGAAGTTGACAACACCCTTGCCCTGCAGGCGGACAGCCAGTCATTTTCCCTGAAAGACGCTTTTGCCGCAGCGCATAATACGATCCTGGCTGAAAAAATCACCAATCCCAAGACTAAAGAAATGGGGACCACTGCCGTCTCCGCTTTTATTGAGGGCAACCGGGCAAGGATCGTCAATGTCGGTGACACGCGTGCCTTTCTTCTCCGGAAGGGCAACCTCATCCTTCTCACGCGGGATGATGGGTCCCTCCCCTCAATGTACGAAGCGGCGGAAAAAAAGGAGCTCAAGCTCCCGCTCTCCCAGAAACAAACCAAAGATTATTTTGATTACAGCCAGGGTAAAAAAGACACCAACTTTGACATCCTGTATAAGGCCCTGGGGCGCGAACAGGATAAAAATATAAGGGTGCAGGATCCCATCCAGGAACTCAGGGCCCTGGCGCTGGAGCTCAAAGAAGACGACATGCTCCTTTTCTTAAGCGACGGCGGATATAAATACTTCAAGGATTTTGAAGACTTCCGCGGCGTCATCCTGGCAAATGCGGAAAAAAATCCGGTGGAGATCGCCCAGGCCGTGGAAGCCGCCGCCAAAGAGAGAATGTCAGAGAAAGGCGGCGACAACGTTACGGTGGCGGTCTACAAACACCGGCCGGTGAGCGAGATCAGCGACTCCATGATCATCCAGGACGAATCGCTTTCCGACAGCGCGATCAGGGAAGCCCTGGAGGAAGAAAGCACCACGGTCTGGGAAAGGCCCACCACCCAGGAAATGCTGGAAACCACCCGCATGTTCACCGCCTCGCCGGATGACGCCAAGGTGCTGGCCGAGGAAATGAACAAAAGCTCGGTATTGAAGGAAGCGGTGGATAAGGCCGCGCGCCTCATCGTCGAGAAGAACAGAATGATCGCGGTCCTGGGAAAAAAGAACGAGGACCTGGAGCATGCCGTCCAGATCGCCGAGAACGAACTGCGGAAGAGCAGAGTGTCGCTGGAAAAAGAATTAGGCGAAGAGCTGGCTCCTTTAAGCGCCCTCATCACCGGCACCACAGAGCAGAAAATGGATATCCTGGATGACATCCTGAACGGGAATTATGACTTAACCGGCAAGGAATTTTTGGTAATCGCCCTTATTGCCCAGGGCGTTATGGGCTCCCCCGCCGAAGTGACGGAAAGGGCCCAAGACGCCATTAATCTCATCATTATCTAAGGAGGAACGGAATGGGCTACGGAATGAAAACCGGAATATTAGGAAAAGCCCTTTTTAAGATCGGCTGGTACCAGAACCGCGTGGAAGGCCCGAATAAATTCGGAGTCACCCGAAACCGATTCGGGAGGGGAAGGATCATGGGGGTCTGGGGAGGAGGAGTTACCCCCGCGGTTGAGGAAAATCAGCTTCGGATGCTGGAACAGTTTGAGAGCGCCAGGCCATCCGCGGTAAAGAGGCTCCTGGACGGGATCCACCGGGGCAAGATCAGTTTCCAGTTCATTGAAAGAGATAAGATCAAGCAAGCCCTCATGACCCTGACAAAGGCCGAAGAGTATAAAGACCTTGCCGGGCAGGCTTATCAAACGCTTTTTCAACCGATAAAAGAGGTCCGGGGTCCGGCCGCGCCAGTCGTCCCCCAAAAAGTTCAGCTCCCGCCCACGGAAGCGGAATTTTACGCCAAGGACTGCCCGCTCGAGGTCCTGCTCTACGTCCGCGCCACCGGCCAGCTGCAGGAGGAAAAGATCGGCTCGCCCGGCATGATAAAAGAATATGCCTCAACCTTCATAAAAGAAAGAGTAAATGAAGGAATATTCTCCCTGGAGCAGATCGCTAAATTCATCGATTCTGCTTCAAACGCCATGGTCATCTGCGGCGCGATCAAGGCGATCGGAGACTTAAAGCCCGCCTCCATCGGCGGAAAGCCGGTCGAAGCCTTCCTGGAAGGCCTGCGGGATCTCGCTCCCAAGTCCGCCATCGGAGATACCGCCGCGGCGGTCTTAAGAGAAGCTTTTGAAAAAGAGCCGCCCCCGAAAACTTTGCCGCCCAGACCCAAAGTTCCCACCGTGTCTCCACCGCCGGCGGAAGAAGTGCTCAAGCCGGTAGAAGCACCTAAAGAAGAGCTGATCGATTTTGAGGAGGTCAAAACCACCCCGGTTCCGACCATGCGGGCGGTGGCGGAGACCACCCCCGAGACCGTGCTCAAATACCTGCAGGACGAGGTCAGTTATCTGGTCCAGCAGGACGCCCGCCTCAGGCAAAGCCTCAGCGAGGTGGAGAAAAATTCCGACGATCTGAAGAAACTGGGCGGGGAACGCACCAAAGCGGTCGCTTCCCTTAAGACGATCATTGAGGAACAGAGTGAGCTTTACAAAGAGCAGCTGGCGATCGCAGAAGCTAACTACCAGTCCTCTATTAATGTTGAGGAGATCAAAAAACTTCAAGCGCAGATCAAGACGGCCGAAACCGAGACCGGAGACCTGATCCAGGCCGCGATCCTCAAAGAGACCCTGAGCATGGCGGTCGATCCTCTCCGTGAAGAATACGAGGAGCAAAGAACAGAGATAACAGCCAGGATGAACCAGGCGTTGAGGCTGACCGAAAGGAACGCGTGGATCAACGCCCAGGAGCGTGAGATCGCCAGCATCAAAGCGGGACTTGAAAAACTCTCCGCCCAGAAGAAGGAGATCGAGGCCCAGCTTGCCGCCAATCAGGATGACGCTCAAGCTCTGTTCGACCGGATCGACGGCTATGTCAAGAAAATGCAGGTGCAGAAAAATGCGCTTTCGAAAATCTTGCCCAAAACTGAAATCGGCAAGAAAAGCTGACGATAATATAAAGAGATAGGTCTAAAAGGCCAAAAGGAGGATAACCATGAGCGGAGTTACATTAATATTAAATGACCAGGGACGGGTGGCAGGATGGCACGATCCGATCAAAGGACAGTGCATTCCGGCGGAAGAGGTAAAACCTTCGACCAAAGAAAAGGTAGCAGAGGCGGCCAAGAAGGCGATTCCCGCCAAACCCAAACTTGCCGCGGCCGCGGTTAAGGTTGAAAGCAGCTCGTGGCAAAACATTCTTTTCGGCAAAAAACTGCCTGTACCCGGACTGCTGGTCCTACCCGGCTGCAGCTCGGACGCCAAGGTGGGAGAAGTAATCGAAGACGACGGATACGATTTCATTCCGCCCGTGACTGAGCGCGAACCGAACGAATTTGGCTTCATTGAGACCCCGGAGGGCATTATTCTGCCGGATGCGGTTCTTCCCGCCACCGCCTTCGACATTGACGGGACCGGCGGGCATTATCAGTCAACTCCCTCCATCCTTCTTGAGACCGGGATCCTGGCCGGCAAAAACCTGCAGAACCTGAATCTCTACGTTGAAAAAGGGACGGCTCCCGAACGGATCTTGTTCGATAACGACGGAGACGACATCAATGAATCCACCATGGGCTGTTTTGACGGAATGATCAACATGGTCCAGCTTTCCGCGGAAGCCCTCGCGCTTACGCCGGAAGAGAGAGAGCTCTACGGCATCACCAGTTGTCCGACCGCCGGCTACGAATCATTCGTGGTCTGCCCGGATGACGCGGCCAACCGGATCCAGCTTTATCTGGGCGGCTACACCCTGGAAAACTACAAATGGACCGGCGAAACCTACGAAAAGATCGATGAAGTATCGGCGACCGTGACCGACGTGGAAGAGCTCTTCAGCGATATCGAAAGCGGGGTGGAATTCCCGGCGATCTGCGGTGAAGCTCCCCTGCCCTACATTTCCGTTCCCGCGGAATGGCATTCCGACGGGACCCTCTACCTTAAACTCAAGCTGCAGCTGATCGCGGACGCCCGCAGCGCGGACGCGAACGCCATCTATAAAACATACTTGAGCGTCAAGCTTAAAAAGGCTGAGGAGGAATAAACATGGTAAAGAAACTCAAGTTTCTGTTAATTCCCTTGATCCTTTCCCTGGGACTGGGGGTGGCGGCCGGTGCGCTGACTGACGTCACACCGGCGGACTCCGCCCTTAACCCGCTAAATCAAACCCTGTATGTGGTGGATAATTCCGTCCCTCGGGTCAAGGTCTACAGCCGCAGTGTGACCCAAGGCTGGAACGAGACCCCTTCCGAGAACGAAGCCCTGCCCGCCAGCTCAAAATGCTATGGCCTGGCAGTTACTCCGTCCGGTACCAAGCTCTATGTCGGCATAAACCAGGGTACCTCTTCGGCCATCCGGCGCTTTAATCTGGACGGCACCGGCAATCCCACCAGCTCCACTGACATGACCGGACCCTACTTTTCGATGGTCTCTGCCTCATCCCCGGCGGGGATGGAAGTCGGCGGAGGAAACCGCCTCTTCGTGGCGGACAAGGGAGTGGGCAGAGTACTGGTCTTCAATACTTCCAGCGACAGCTATGTCAAGGCCATCACCGAGCAGCTCGCCGCAAAGAGCAATCTTTATGATGTGGCGGTGACCTCGACCAGCGCCGCCAGCTACAAGCTCTATGTTTCCCGCAAGGTCAGCGCCGGCGAGATCTACGTTTACAGCTACGACGCCGCTACCGATACCGCAACCTATATCAAAAAACTAAGCCCGGGCACTTATCCCACTCAGCTAAAAGTGGCAGGAGACAAGCTTTACGTGGCGATCAACGGCACCAGCGGTGATGACATCCAAGTTTACAGCACCGCGGATGAAAGCCTGGTCGGGACCGTCCGGTCCGGCGTGACCGGCTCTTACGGCTGGACTTCACTTGATATCTCCGGCAATTATCTTTATTTCAAGAAGGCCAGGAACAGCGCAGAGACCAGCAACGGCCTCTACCGCCAGAGGATTGCGGACATTTCCGGAACTGTTACTGCCACCGAGCTGACCGATGTCATCAAATCTGACGGTGTCAAAATATCCCTGGACGGAGTTTGGGCCGCCCTTTCCAACAGCCCCAACGGGTCTGTCGAACTCATAAATATAAGGGACATCCTCCCTCCGCCGGCGACCGTCACCGACTTTGATGCCCAAGACGACGAGGACTCACAATCCACCCTGACCTGGACCAACCCTTCGGATTCGGACCTGGCGCAGGTCATCGTAGTCAGGGAGATCGACGCCTGGCCGGTGATCACCGCCAGCGGTGTTCCCACCGTAGGGACCATTATTTATGACGTCACTTCCCCGGCTCCGGGAAGCCCGGTCACGCACGTGGACACCGGCTTGACCAACGGCACCTACTACAGATACGCGGTCTTCAGCCGCGATACCGACGGCAACTGGAACACCACCCTGGATTACGTCCACCCGGATGTAAACGCGGACGTCGCCATTCCGCATACGGCAACGGACACTACCCCGCCCGCTGCGATCACTGACCTGATCGCGACCCCGGGGTCAAGCGGCGGCGAGGTGGATCTCACCTGGACCGCGCCCGGAGACGACGACATGACCGGAACCGTTTCTGAATACCGGTTGAGATACATAACCTCCTCTACTCCTTTGATCGACGCTTTCGCGGGCGGTTTTGAGGACGTGAGGGCGGTCGAACATGATACTTCGGCTTGGGGAGCATTGGTGGCCGGTGGTTCAACTGAAAACCGGACCCTTTCCGGCCTGCCCTATGATGCCGGAACGCCGACCTATATCTATGTCGCGATCATTGCGGCAGACGAGCGTCCCAACTGGAGCGGCATCAGCAATATCGCTTCCACTTTTGTCAAAGACAGCATTCCAGAGCCGGTCGTGACCCTGATCTATCCCAACCGGGCGCCGAATGCGAGCGACACCGACATCGTGATCGAGGGAGAAAACTTTGTCTCCCCAGCAGATGTACAGCTTAAGACCACGGTTCCTACCGCCTTAACCAGCGTGGCCGTGATCAATCTGAACCGGATTGAAGCCACGGTTCCGGCGGGAGTGGATCCTGGAACCTATCATATCACCGTCACCACCCCGGGCGGAGAAAGCGCGGAAACCCCGGCGGATGAATTTACCGTCATGGACGGGCCGGAAGATCCGCCTACTCCATCGCAGGTAATTAACTTTAGGGTCGTTCCTGGTGACGGACAGTGTATCCTGCGCTGGACCAATCCATCGGACATGGATATGGCGACCATAACCGTAAGGAGAGCAGGACCCTATGCTCCTCCGGAGGATCCGGCCAACTATCCCGCGGATCAAACCGCCGGATACGAAGTCGGCCCGGGAGTGATCTCCGGGATCATTCCCACCCCCGGCGCAGCCATGGAATTTACGGATTCTGGCCTGACCAACGACCAGGTCTACTACTATGTCGTGTACATTAAAGACACCAGCGACAATTGGAGCGTGTTGGATTACGATACCGCCGGCGGACAGAATGCCGCCACGGGTATCCCGACCGTAAGCATTGACGCTGTCCTCGACCTGACCGTCCTTATGCAAGGATTTTACAATGGAACAGATCAGGTTATAACTGGAGTGTCAATTGAGGCGCGCGACGCCATTGACACTACCGTCGGAACATGGTATAGTGATCTGGACAGTAACGGGAATGCCCTTATTGACCTTACTGGTCTTGCAAGCGGGAATTATTACATTGTAGTCAGACACGATTTACCAAACACAGCACCAGGGCCCAATCACCTAGCGGTCATGAGTGAAGCACCTGTGAGCCTTACAGTTGGCAGCACAACTTTGGTTAACTTTTCAGACACAGCGTCACCGAACTACGTGGCATCCTACAATTCCGATCCTGGAGTAAGTCCAGACCCAATGATTGACGGCCCGTCCGGCATGAAAGTCATGCGCGGCGGAGATGCCAATGGAGACGGCGTTGTCGGCATACCAGACTTCGCCATCTTCGGAGCTGCAAACGGCGCCGTTCCGTCCTCTCCCGAATGGGATGAGAGAGCGGACTTCGACGGCAGCGGAGTAATAGGTATTCCAGACTTTGCCATCTTCGGTCAGAACAACGGAATGGTTAGCTACGTTCCCTAAGGAGAAACGTACCGGTGGCTATCAAATTCTTTAACAAACGGGCTTTAAAAAGAACGGCAGCCCTCCTGGCTGCCGCCTGCCCTTTTTTGCTTTTTACTCCCATGGCCCTCGCTCTAGTTAATTGTGCGGTCCAGCCTGGAAGTGGCACTGTCCTGCGTGGTGATTCCCTAGCTGTTGAGCTCGAAATCTCTCCCACTAGCGGAACTCATATCATCTGGGGAATGGACATCTACGTATTTTACGATCCGGCTGTTTTTGACACCCCTACTCTGATCGATCACAATCTTGGAAGTGGCTGGAACATAATAGATGTGCATGCGGACTTTTTACCCAATAAAGTTCAATTCAGCAAGGGAACTTTGGGTGGAGATCCTCCTCATGAAGATTGGGGATATACCTGCAGTGGCCCGGTTAACGTATACAGATTGGTATTCCCAGTAAAGTCGGGGGCTCCTTTAGGGCCTACGACCATCTCAATCGACACTTCCGTTAATACTTACAGCATTATGGATGATAGCTATATGCTTATTAATGGAAGCACTACGGATGGATCCTTTACCATTGCAGACAACAGTCCCCCTGGAACCTTTAATCTTCTCTCTCCAGCTGACACAGCAACAGATATCTCGCTCACTCCTGCATTAGACTGGGAGGATTCCACTGATCCGGATGGACACACGGTCACCTATACTCTACAAATCGACAACGAGAGCAGTTTCACTGCTCCCCTTTCAGTCGTAAGGGCCGGCCTGGGTTCTTCAAATTACAATGTTACCCCCGGTGATGGGCTGGCCGTTTCAACCACATATTACTGGAGGGTCATTGCCAGCGACGGCCATGGAGGGGAAACCATCGCTGGACCATGGAGTTTTACCACTACTTCTGTAGTACCAAATCCCTTCCTTCATATCAAGGCACTCATGCAGGGCTTTTACAATGGATCTACTCAGGTTGATACCCAGGCAGTGGTCGAGTTGCGTGATACGGTGGATCATGTCGTAGATGCTTTTGAAACCAGCCTGAACAGCAACGGCGAATCCACCTTTGAACTGACAGGAATTCCGGCTGGAGGTTATTACGTAGCAATCAAACACAAGATCAGTGGCGCTCCGCCTAACGCCAATCATCTGGCAATTATGACCGAATCAGCCGTTTCTTTTAGCTCGGGAAGCACCACAAATCTGGATGTCTCAGACCCCAGTTCTCCCGATTATGTAGCAGCCTATAATCCAGACCCTCTGGTCTTGCCGGATCCTATGATTGATGAAGGTAGCATGAAAGTTATGCGCGGCGGAGATGCCAATGGAGATGGACTTGTAAACGTTGCCGATTTTGGCATCTGGGGTGCCGCTAATGGGACTAGCCCTGGTGATGCTGACTGGAATCCGGCCGCTGATTTCAACGGAGATGACGTAGTAAATGTTGCGGATTTTGGCATATTCGGTGCGAACAACGGTTACAGCAGTTATGTCCCGTAAAAAATATTATAAAAAAGTGAAATTTAACAAAAAAGGTTACGATAAATATAAGGAGGAGAAGTATGATGAATAATATATCAATTTTAGGAAGGAAATGGCTAAAAAGAGCCATCGTTGCACTTTTTGCAGTAGCACTGCTTGCAGCAGCAGCTACTTCTGCGGAGGCCGTCATCAACGGCTCGGTTAACCCTGCCAGCCCTACTGCCGACAGAAGCAAAAACTTAACGGTTGAGATCGCCATCGCACCCAGCGGCGGTCCCCAAACCATCTGGGGAATGGATGTCTATGTGCTTTATGACACCAATGTCTTTGATGTTCCAACTATTACCGATCATAATCTTGGTACGGGGTGGGCACTAGAACAGCTCGACCCCAACTTCGGTCCGGGTAGGGTCAAATTCAGTAAAGCTAGTTTGAGCGGCCCCGGATACACGTGCAGTAGCCAAGCCAATTTATATCGATTAGTGTTTCCAGTAAAAGCTTCTGCCCCCCTGGGTGCAACCACCATTCAGATCGACACCGCTACCAATCCGTATTACATTATGAACGACAGCTGGGGTGACATTACCGGATCTACTACTGTCGGTAATGTGACGATTACGGAAGATACCACTGATCCCGAGATCACCACCACTACCCCGGCAGATGGCGCAACCGACGTTTCAACCACAGCCAATGTAGTCGTCAACTTCAGCGAAGCCATGAATACTTCTACCGTTACTTACAACAGCACACCTAATCCGGGCGGCTGGAGTGTAGTGTGGTCAAACGGGAATACCCGTGCTACTTACTCACACAGCAATGCCTTTGCTGACTCCACCGAATATACCTTCGAGATTACGGCTGGAGAAGACGTGGTCGGTAATTCTTTAGTTGCTGGCGCAGTACCTAATCCATTCTCATTCACTACGGGTTCCGACGTTCCTCCGGGTGATCCGGATATTACCCTTATCACGCCTGCCACGGCAGAAGTCGGCCAGACCCTGGTCATCGACGGGGCCAACTTTGGAGCCACCCAGGGAACCAGCGTGGTCCGCTTCGGCACCACCATGGGGAATCCGACTTCCTGGAGCGATGATCAGATCATCGTGGCCGTGCCTTCCGATCCTACCTTAACCGGCGACGTGGTCGTAACGGTTGACGTTGACGGAACCACCGACACGGAAAACATCACCATCGCCGGAGAGAAGATCTATGTGGACGACTTCGAGGGCGGAGCGGTCAACTGCTTCACCCCCACCGTCGATTCACTCTACTATGTCTTTGAGGACGTGGAAGACATGACACCGGTTGACGCCGATATCAATGACGATCTGCGTTCGACCGAGGAAGCCTATGAGCGCGAATACGGTGCCAAGGTCCGCTATTCCTTTGTGGGGACCGACGGCTCCGATTGGGGCGGCGGCTGGGGAGCCAAACTCGCCAACGCGCTGGATCTCGACGCAACTTACGCCATCGACGTCTTCATAAAATGGGACGGCACCAGCAACTACATCACCCTGAACTTCAAGGACGGCGACGGGACCGCCAACGCCACCGATATCTCCAACGCGGTCTTACTCGCCCTCGGCAGCGAAGGCGGGGTCGTCCGGCTCTATAAGTCGAACTTCGACGTCGACGAGACGGGATCGGACGCCGGAGACGACGGCAGCTTTGACTGGACGGACGTTGCCGGCTACAACCTTGTCTACAAGGGCGAAGCCACCACCGCTGAATACCATTATCTCGATGCCCTGTCCGCGGTCCTGGGGACCACCGGCGGGCCGGAGATCAATACCATTATCCCCGCGGCCGGACCGGCGGGAACCCAGATCACCGTATCCGGCATCGGATTCGGGGATAACCAGAGCATGAGCATGCTCATGTTCGAGAACACGGACACCGGCGCCTCCTACCAGGCGGAGATCATCTCCTGGAGGGAAGACCAGATCGTGGCCATCGTGCCGCGGCTCGCCGATAAGGGCGCCTACGAAGTCCGGGTCATCAAGATCGCGATCGTGGCCGGAGCCACCACCGCGCAGGAATCCAACCCGGCTGATTTCACCGTCACCGCCCGCGGAGCCACCGAAGGCGGATTGGCGACCATCTATCCCAACCCGTTCAACCCGATCGCCGAGCAGACCGGACAGCCCAACGCCTCGGCCATCAAAGCGGTGACCATCGCTTACGATCCGGGCTCAGCCAGCCACGTGGGGGTCTACATCTACGACATGACCGCCCGCCTGGTCTACAAGCAGGTAACATCCGACACTCAGGTGACCTGGGACGGCTACGACACCCACAGCAATCTGGTGGGCGACGGCGCCTACATCCTGAGGATCGTTGACGAAGACAGCAAGCGGGTCATTGCCAAAGGCAAGATCCTCGTGATCAAGCAATAATGGAGGGAAGTACCATGAAAAAACTGTTATCGATACTCGGAATCCTGATCCTGATAGGAGGTGCGGCGCTGGCCGCGGACGGCGGAGTCCTTTCCGACCCGATGACCATCGGCGTCGGCGCCCGGCCCCTGGGCATGGGGCGCGCCTACGTGGGCGTGGCCGAAGACGCGGACGCGGTCTTCACCAACCCGGCGGGTATCGCGCGCATCACCAACCCCAAGCTTTCCAGCATGTACGCTTCCCTCTTGAACGAGGTCGATTACATGGTGATCGGCGGAGCCTACCCTTACGGGGAAAAGGCCGCCATCGGCGCGGGAGTCATCAACTCCTCGACCTCCGACATTATCCTGACCAATACCAGCGGCGAGGCCATCGGAGAAGGCCGCTGGGGCAACACCGTTCTGTTCCTGTCCTACGGCACTTACTTGAGCGAGGTTCCCATGTTCGCCAAGCTTGAGAAGGACGTGCTCGTGGGCGGAAGCTTGAAGTACTATAGCGTGGGCGGATCCGGAGACAGCTCCATTTCCAGCGCCGCCGGCACTGGCTACGGCGTGGACCTGGGCGTGCTCTATCCGGCCACCGACTACCTCATGCTCGGCGCCAATTACCAGAACGCCATCGGCGGGCAGATCAGCAAGAGCAGCGGCGTGACCGACACCATTCCCTCCACCCTGAAACTGGGAATGAAGTTCTCCCCCATCGGGGCGGAAGGCAAGTCCTACACCCCGCACCGGGTGAGAAAAGTGAATGTCAACCTGGATTATGACGTGAACTCCAACGGCCTGCCCAACGCCGCCCACTACGGCGTGGAATTCTGGCCGAGCTCAAACCTCGCCCTTAGGATCGGCGCGGATGACAAGGAGCTCACCGCCGGGCTGGGACTGAGGTTCTCCGGCATTGAGTTCAACTACGCCTATCATCCCTATGACGGCATTTCTGACAACGCCACCCACTTCTTCTCCCTGGGCTATCTGGGAGAGGAGATCAAGCGCTCGCTCCGGGTGCAGATCAACAGCCCGCGCGACAAGAGCGTCATCCACGAGGATCACGTGCAGGTCACGGGTAAAGTGGACGTGATCAAGGGATCCGAGGACGAGGGGCCGATCGGCGCCCTGACCGTCAAGGTCAACGGCGTAAATGTCGCGGTAAAGCCGGACAACAGCTTCATTGCGGATATACCCGTGGATCAGGTCGGCAAGAAACTGCTCATGGTGGAAGCCTCCAGCGCGGCCGGCGACTATACCGCCGAGGAAGTCCGCCTGGTGCGGCTCATCAACTTTGCCGACGTTCCGGACGGCTACTGGGCGCAGAACCCGATCGAAAATACCGGGACCGTCGGACTGGTCGAGGGTTATCCGGACGGGACCTTCAAACCGGAACGGACCCTGACCCGCGCCGAACTGGCGACCCTGCTCGTTCGCGCCAAGGGCCTAAAGCTACCGGATAGAAAGGCCCAGCAGATCTTCAAGGACGTAAAAAACGAACACTGGGCGGCCAAGTACATCGAGGTCGCGCAGAAAGCCGGCCTGGTCGAGGGTTACCCTGACAAGACGTTCCGGCCCAACAACAAGATCAGCAAGGTCGAAGGCATCACGGTCATGGCCCGGTTTGACAACCTGCAGCTGGCGACCGTCTACGAAAAGCCCTACTGGGATATCGAGACCAGCCACTGGGCGGCCAAGTACGTACAGGCGGCCAAGGACGCCGGTATGCTCGCCTACATCGAGCGCAACCGGCTGGAGCCGGCCTCCGGACTCGCCCGGTCTGAGGCGGTAGAAATGCTTTCCAAGACCCAGCTGGCGGGCGCTGAGATCCAGGACCTCTACTCCTGGGAAAAGGGATTCAGGAGAGAGGTTGTTCCGGAAAGACCCAGGATCCGCGCATCGCGGCCGACCCTGGCGTCGATCCAGTAAATCCCGGCTAGCATAAAAACAAAAAAAGGGACGCTTCGGCGTCCCTTTTTCTTTGCGAACTGAAATTTTCCCTCTCCTCCGCCGATAAAAATACGAGGCAACATCATGGCAGGAAAGATCGGAAAGATCGTTAATCGTCTCCTGACCTCCCGGCACCCGCTGCTGCGGGCGGGGGATCGGCTTTTTGAAAAGGCCGTGGGCGGGAGGATCCGGCTCCCAAAACCGGCCCTCGCCATGGGCCCGGCAGAGCACTTAAAATTCTCCATTAATGATGATAATGGTGAAAAGGACAAGATCGAATTCGTCTTTGACGCCGTCTTCCAGAACTTTGAATCCAACCTGGTCATGGGCGAAAAAGGGATGTACCGGCTGGTGCGCAAGTTCGCAGAAGGCGGGATGTCCAAGATATTCCTGGTGAAGGACATGGGAGGGACCAAATATCTCCTAAAAGAGGTCATCAACGCCTCCGAGTTCCCCCCAAAAACGCGCCGGGAGCTGCTTCAGCGCTTCAGCTACGAAATGGAGATCATGCAGAAGATCAACAGCCCCAACGTGGTCAAGTTCGTCGACCGCGATCCCCATACCCCTCCCCGCTTCTTTGTCATGGAATACATCCACGGCATCGACCTGCAGAAGATGCTCAGCGCCGGCCGGCAGATCAGCTCCCGGGTTTCGCTCACCATCATTTCGGAGGTGCTCAAAGGACTTATCGCCTTTGAAAACGCGGTCAGGGAAAAAGGGAGGCCCGTGGCGGCGCACCGGGACCTCAAAGAGGAGAATATCCTGCTGGAAATAAAAGAAAAAACCATCAAGCGGGTCGTGCTCTGCGACTTCGGCGTAGCCAAACTGCCGGGAAGCGAGCTTACCGGCACCATGCAGTTCCTCGGGACCCCTTCCCGGGCCGCCCCGGAGGTTTTCCCGGGCGGGGCCAAGCACGTTGACCAGCGGGCGGACATCTACTCCCTGGGGACCATCCTCTACTCGCTGCTGGCCGGAAAGGAGCCCTACGACATAACCTCTCCGGAGGATTACTTTGAATTCCTCAAGAATCCAGCCGCCCTGCTTGACCGGGTACTGGCAAACCAGCCCGAGAATGTTTCCAACCATCTCTGGTCGGTGGTTTCCAAGGCCATGGCCGCCAAGCCGGAGCAGAGATATCAGGGCTATGCAGACTTCAAGGGGGCCCTTGCGCTCGCCCTTCGGGCCAGCAAAAAAATAGGGTAAGGGAATCTTAGGAAAAAGTGAAATTTCCCGGAAATGCGTACGATAATAAGGTGGAAGAAGGCCTGAAAAAAGATTGGAATAAAGTGAAATTTTAGGCAAAAGTTGACGATAATATATAGGAGGGAAATACTATGAGCGATTGGTTAACAACTGTAATGTTCGGAGGTCCATCCAAGGTGGGTGTGGTTGGCTGTAGCGGCAGCGAGACCAAAGCCGCCAATACCATTAAAATAAGCGGGACCAGTCTTGAGCACGCCATGGAGAAAAGCGGCGTCGATATCTGCACCACTGAAAGCGACACCTACTTAAGCGTGGTGGGAAAAGAGCGGGCCGGAGCCGATTCTCTCTGGGTTAACCTCGCCAAGATCGTCTTTGAAATACCCGGATTAAAAGAGAAATTTGAGGCCTTAAATGACGGCCAGAAGAAATACGTTTTGGAAAGGCTCGGCAGTAGAATTTCCGAAAATCTTCAGGACCAAAAGGCCTCGATCTTAAAGAGCTGGGGGCCCTTTCACTATTTTGGCTGCAAGACCCGCCTCTACGGCTACAAGACCCCAAGCCAAATCGACCTTAAGATAACAAAAGAAGCTGTGATCAACATCCTTAAGGACCCGGCGCTCCTTAAAATCAAGGGCAGCGGCGGAGGCCCCTGCAAACCGGCCACCCTGGAATCTTATCTTAATCTCTACAACCCTCTCGCGCTCAAAGCCTGGGAAAAATCTTCCTTTTCTATTCCCACGGCAGGGATCTTCTACGCCGGCAACATAGACGCCCCCCTTCCCGACAACTGCAAGATAAACGTCGGAAGCGCGGAGAGCGCGGCGGCCAAAATCACCAAGGTCCCGCCCGCTAAGAGTGTTAAGGTGGAAACACCGGTTGAAGCCGGCGCCAAAGAAACGGTGATTGAACCAATCCTGTTGCAGGTTTCCGCAGGAGGCACCTTTTCCATATCCGAGAAGGGCTTTTATACCATAAAACTTGCCTGTGAAAAACCCGCCAAGTTCGAGCTGGAGCTCGGCACGGTGGAGATAAAGAAAAAGAGGGGATGGAAGCCGACGCCCAAGCTGCCTAAATGTAAAGACGCTTATCCGCCCGCATTGCAACCCGCAATGAGAGCGGCAGGAAAGTGCAGATAAAAATCTAAAAAGGAGAAGGAGATGACCATGAGTGACACTCCAGGCATAAACATGCAAGCAGTACAAAATAACTCGGTCCACAAGCAGGCGGTCAAGGACCTGCTGGCCATCGATGATGTTGCTGGCTATCTCAAAGACCCCAACGACCCCAAATCATATGTTCCGGGATACGAGCCCGCCAGTTTTACCAAAAAGCTCTTTGACCTCAAGACCCTCGGGGTCAGTCCGGCGACCGAAAATGCGCTGACAACGCCCAAGGCCGACATTCAGCAGATCCAGAAGAAACTCCTGAAAAAACTGAGCGCGGCTGAAAAAACGACATATGAGAACAGCCGGGAGACACTCACCAAGCCGGAAAGCAAGGAAGACCTGGTGGCAGCCATCAAATCCCTTCCCAACAGCCCGCATAAGCAGACCATTATCGATCTGCTCGTTATCGATGACATCGCAGGATACACCAACAAAGCCGGAAAGTTCGTAGCCGGCTACGAAGTCGCCCGCTTCGTATCCAACTACTTCAAACTTACCACTCTGGGGGTAAGCAAAAAAATTGAAACCGCCCTGATCACTCCCAAAGCGGATATGCAGAAGATCCAGAAAGGGCTTACCGCCAAACTGGATACGAACGCAAAGAATGTTTATTTTACGCTTCGCAACCGGATGACGCTGCCGGAAAGCGGCGATGATCTGGTGACCACCTATTGCAAGCTCGACTCCGCAGAATCCTTCTGCCCCAAGGTCAGCTCGGTCACGCCAGCCGAGGTCAACCAGGGTGCAACCAACGCAAAAGTCGTTATCACCGGCGTGAACCTGCCCAAAGACCCCAAAGTCGATATGGGCGAAAAGATCCAGGTCAAGGTAGTCCGCGCAAATAACAAGGAGATTGAAGTGCTCATCACCGTTGCCAACGATACCGCGCTTGGGCTCAGAGACTTCACGGTTTCAACCAAGGCGGGATGGCTGGAGGCAAAAGGAAAGATCGAAGTTGCCGCAAAAACAGATCTCCCTCCTTTCTGCAATGACGGCATCGACAACGACAAGGACGGAAAAATCGATGCGGCTGATCCGGACTGCAAGCCCGGAGGCAAAGGCGAGATCGCGCCGAAAGTGGACCTAAATCAGCCCGGCTGCAAAGACAAGATCGACAATGATAAGGATGGAAAAATAGATGGCGATGACGAGGACTGCCTGGTTAACGCCGGGGGAGAAATTAAGAAAAAGGTAAAGACAGCACCTCTTACTTCCAAGCCCAAGCCTTCCACCACCATGGAGAAAGCGGCCTTCTGGCTGCAGAAGAAGCTAAAGCTTGAGGTTCCCGTCTATTTGGGAGGGAGGGGCTTCATAAGCGGCAAGAAACTCACCGACCTGCCCTATCAGAACCGCGCTGCCGCCGAGACCGACCCGAACATTACGGCTGGGGTAGAGATCAACCCTACCATCCTCGGCACCGAAAAAGAAGGGGCCCTGGTCAAGAATGACCTGATCGAGCTGAACACTCCCGCCAAGTTCAAGTATACGCATTTCCTTCAAAACAAGGAAAGCCTGATGCTGGAAGCCGCGGTGGGCGCCAAACTCAAGCTCAAGACACCCTGGGCTTCACCTGAAGCATACGCCAACTATGGATTCAAGTATGCGGATATGGGATATCCCAACAAATGGTTCTTCAGCGGAATGAACCACGAGGCGGTAGGCGGAATAGCGGTCAGCCACCAAGCGGACTGGGCCAATAAGTTCAAGTTCATGGCCAAACTCTTCGTTGAATCCCATAACAGCTTCTTCGACTGGGACAAAGAGACCGTGGGTTTTCCCTTCAAGGGATCGGACCATGCCATAAAGGTCGGCGTAGAAGGCACCCTGCCCTTCACCAAACTGAGTGATCATTGGGCGATCCCCGATCTTACCTTAAGGGTTGCCGGGACGCCGTGGGGAACACACGAAGTCCCCGAGATCATGCCCGGGTTCTCTTCCAGTTCCCGTGAAGGAATGACCGGCTGGGAGGCCGAAGCCAAGTTGGCATTTAACAACCTAAAAAAGTATAAACCCTTCATCAAGGGGGGCTACAAGGAAACCTATATAAAAGGGTGGCCCACGATTTCCGAGGCTTTCTGGGGCGTGGGGGTAACTTCTCCTGAAGCCGGAACCTTTATTTTTAAAGGCGGGAGCCAATGGAACATCAATCCCTATTACGGGGACAACCGGCCCCTCTTCACCGAAGTTAACTGGACAATGCCCGAGGAATGGGCTGGCGGAAGGCTGAGCGGAATAACCCTAAAGCTTGGCTGCGGACTAACCAAGTATCCCACTGCCAAGGAACCATACTTCTTCGGCGGCATCGAGTTCAAGCTGGGCAAGGTCGTCACCGGCAAAGCTCCCGAGGAGATCATTTACCCGGAGCCGGCGCCGGTTAAAAAGGAAAAGAAAGTACCGCTAAAAAAGGAAGAGGAAAAGCCGGTAAAGACCCCCAAAAGACCGGCTAAACCCGCGCCGACCAAGGTTGAACCAGCTAAAGAGACAAAGAAATCCGAGGACGCGACCCTTAAAGAAATCGAGGCTCTCGATAAGAACATGTAAAGGAGAGCCGCATGAGCAGCATTATTGGCAGCATAAACCTTGCGGCCACCACCCCATCTCCCGTCTCCCCGGACAAGATCGACACCTATAAGGCCGCGCTTTTAAAAAAACTGGATGAGATCCAGGAAAAAGCCGAAAAGAAGGTCAAGGAAAGGTTTTCAGATATCATTGAGCGCGCTGCCGCCCCCACCACTGACCCCAACCAGGTCCGCTATGAAGTCAAGACCATGACCGTCGACCTCTTGAATCTCTTCCGCGGAAAAGAAAAAGCGAAAGAGTATAAATTCGAACCCAAAGAGGATGTGGTCTGGGTCCAACTCATCGAAAACATCCAAAAGCTTGAATCCTTGATCCTCCAGGCTTCCGACCTCCGCTTCAAGAAATTCAAGCAGGAGATCCAGGGCTGCAAGAATATGGCAGACGTTAAAAAGACCATCCAGAACGCCAAGCAATTCGTGAATGCCTTTATTGAGATCATGCAGAGGGAAAGAAAGCTGCCTGGAAGCCCCGAAGCGGGGGAAGAACCCTTGCCGCTCGTCCCCCTGGTTCCGGTGTCCCCCAAGCCTATCCATGAGCCTTCAGTTGAAGAGCCGGCTCAGCTTCTGGCCAAAGGGCTCAAAGAAAAGATATCGGACAAATCCCTCCATCCAGCGATCGACGAGCTCCTGGAACTGATGCAGAAAGATGAGGAGCTTTCGCGTTTCCTGAAGGAAGAGAACCATCCCGGAGCGATCGAGCTTGTCCTCTATCTTCTGGAAAATAAAAAGGAAGCCGTTCTGGCGATCATAAAGGGGAAGAACATTGCTGATCTCAAATTCGAGCTCATGTTCAACCTCAACCACGCTTTCCGCGAGCTCGGCAAAAAGATATTCTATGTTTCTCCCGGCTCCGGGACCACTCTGGCGGAGGTTGAGAAGATCGAGAAAGAATACCATGAGCTCAAACAACTTTACTATGACTATCAGAAGATGGCAAAAAACCTGGACGCTTCCCTTTCTCCGGTGGAATTCGACGGGGAGAGCATGGAGAAGATCATGCAGAAGCAGGAAGCGAAATTCGCCTGGCTCAAGCCCCACCGGATCGTCACCGCAAAGCTTGAGGAGATCGAGGAATTAAAGGATAACGACCAGATGATCTCATCCCTGCTCTCCAATCTTGACATGATCCTGAAGCATACCCTGAAGATCAAGGATGATTCCGTAAAGAAATTTTTGGAAAGGAAGCTCTACTGGTTCGTGCATAACATTCATGTCCATGCCGAAAATGTCGAAACCGCCAGGAAGGTCCTGGACAAGCTGACCGATCCATTATTCAAAGAAGTCCGCGAACTGCTGGAGAAAAAGATCAAGGAGGCTTCCGGAAAATCGGCTAAGGCCGTATCAACGGAATTTCAGAAATACTGTGAATCCCTGCGCGAAGAAATGCGGGAAGTTATCTCGGCAGACGCCGCTTCCGCCAAGGAAGACAAAAAGACAGCGGATTCCAGGATCATGGCCATGAACGGCCTCATTAATTTTGCGCTGGATAATCCGGAGCTTTTCCAGGAGTATTTCAAACCTGAACACCGAAAGGCGGTAATTCGCGCCATACTGGCGGTTCTGAAGGATAAAAACCTCTTCCCCTCCCTCGCATCTAAAGACTCAGCTGAGCTCATGACCTTCTATTCCAAGATCTATACCAAGATCAAAGCGGTCTTTGAGGCCGAGATCCAAGCTCAGCAATAAAGTAAACCACCCCAAAAGCGAACATTCCCCTTTTCTTTTTTCCTCAAGTATGCTATAATATTTCTTTGTCTAATCGGCAAAAACGTCCCTCGGCTCTGGTTCGACTCGGGACAAGAAAGGAGTTCTATTTGTGAGAAATAGAATAATATTCCTGCTTTCTGCTATCCTGCTCTCTTCTCTCCTGCTTTCCAGCATAGGCTGTACGCCGGGCAAGAAAACCGAAGGGAAAGTGGTCGAGATGTGGGTCATGCCCAACTCCCTGGAGCCGGTGGCGGACTTAGAACGGTTGCTCAAACCCTTTGAGGATGAGACCGGCATCAAGGTCAAGATCACCTCGGTTGACTGGGGAGCAGCCTGGAGCAAGATCACCACTGCCGCCACCTCAGGAGACGTTCCGGACGTGGTCCAGATCGGGTCCACCTGGGTCTCGGCAATCTCCGGCATGGGAGCCCTGGAAGAGCTCTCCCTCGAAGCCGTGGCGGAGCTGGGAGGGGAAAAGACCTTTGTCCCCGTGGCCTGGAAAACGACCGGTATCGAGAACTCCGGGAAAATCACGGCGATCCCCTGGATCGTGGACGCCCGCGCCCTTTTTTACCGCACCGACGTGCTCAGGAAAGCCGGCGTATCCCCCTGGGCCCTGGGCAACTGGACCTCCTTTAAGGCCGCCCTCAAAAAGATCTACACTGCCGATGTCGTCATCGAGGACCAGCCTGTCGCACCGCTGGGAATATCCGGCAAGAACGACTGGAACGTGATCCACTCGCTGGCTCCCTGGATCTGGATGGCGGGCGGGGACTTCCTCTCTGCCGACCGCAAGACCTGCCTCCTGGACAGTGAAGAGGTGTTCCAGGGAATCTCCTTCTACATCAGTTTGGTCCGAGATGAACTTGTCCCTATCGAGTATCTTGAACTTAACACCGCCCAGGTTTCGGGAAATTTCAATGACGGCGCCTGCGCCATGTATTTTGACGGACCCTACGAGGTCAAGACCCTGACCCGGCCGGCCGCCGAGGGAGGGGCGCAGGGCTCCACCACTTCGCGCAATTTTGCCGTGACCGGATATCCACAAGGACCACGGGGCCACTTCACTTTTGTCGGCGGCTCCACCCTGGCGATCTTCAAGCAGTCCAAGAACAAGAGCGGGGCGTTTAAGGTCATAAAATACCTGACTTCCCCAAAAGCCCAGATCGAATACGCCAAGGTCTCCGGCTTTCTGCCCGCGCGGCAGGATGCCTTTGCTGATCCCTTCTTTTCCGACGACCCGTACCGCAAGGTCTTCAAGGATGCGGTAAATTACGGCCGGACCTACCCTCCCATCCCGCAGTGGGGCCTTCTGGAGCCGATTTTAACTCGTAGGTTCGGGATAATGTGGGATTATGTGACCTCTTCTGATGACTATGACCCGGAAGAGATCCGGGAACAGCTCAAGCTCGCCAAGAAAGAAGTGGAGGTCGTGCTTAATCAATAATGTGCGGCATATTCGGCTATATCGGCGATAAGGAAGCGACCCCCTTCATCCTGGAAGGGCTCAAAAAGCTTGAGTACCGCGGCTATGATTCGGCCGGGATAGCCACCTTAAACAAGGACAAGGTCTTTGTTTCAAAATGCGTGGGCAAGATCTCCGACCTGGAAGAAATGCTGAAGCAAAAGCCCATCGGCGGCGAGGTCGGCATCGGCCACACCCGCTGGGCGACCCACGGCCGCCCCTCCCATATCAACTCCCATCCCCATCAGGACTGCACCGGAAAGATCGTGGTCGTCCACAACGGGATCATCGAGAATTACCTGGAGCTCAGGCGCGAACTGGCCGACAACGGCCACAAGTTCTCCTCCGCCACCGACACCGAAGTCGTCGCTCATCTTATCGAGGAACACTTTGACGGAAGCCTCCTCAGCTCCGTGGCGCTGGCGCTCAAAAAAGTGAGGGGCTCCTACGCCCTGGCCGTCATCTCCGAGCACGAACCGGACAAGATCATCATCGCCCGCCACGGCAGCCCGCTCATTGTCGGTTTCGGCGAGAAAGAATGCTATATTTCCTCCGACATCCCCGCCATGCTCAAATATACCAGCCAGATCATCAAGCTGGAGAATGGCGAGGTGGGCGAGGTCACAAAGGATGAACTGAGGGTCTATGACCTGGAAGGGAGATCGGTGAGCAAGGACTCCGAGCTCATCTCTTGGGACCCCGAATCCGCAGAAAAAGAGGGCTATTCCCACTTCATGCTCAAGGAGATCCATGAGCAGCCCAACGCCATCCGCAAGACCATCGAAGGGCGGATCGAGGCGGAAAACCACAAGATCCACTTTGACGAGCTCAATCTTTCCGACGAAGAGATCCGCAAGGTCAACCGCGTGGTCTTCACCGCCTGCGGCACTTCCTGGCACGCCGCCCTGGTGGGCGAATACCTCTTCGAGCAGTTCGCGAAGATCCCCACCGAGGTGGAATACGCGGCGGAATTCCGCTACCGGCATCCCATCATTGACGATAACACCCTGGTCATCGCCATCACCCAGTCGGGCGAGACCGCCGACACCCTGGGAGCGGTATGGGAGGCCAAGGCGCAGGACGCCAAGGTAATCTCCATCTGCAACGTGGTCGGTTCCAGTATTGCCCGCGAATCCCACGGCGTGGTCTACACCAACGCCGGCCCGGAGATCGGGGTGGCCTCGACCAAGGCCTTTACCACCCAGCTCACCGTGATCTATCTCCTGGCCATTCTTTTCGGCAAGCGGAAGGGCATAATCAGCGAAGGCGAGTCGGTCAAGCTCATCAACGACCTGATCGAGATCCCGGGCAAGGTGGAGGAAGCCCTTTGCCGCGAAGGGGAGATCGAAAAGCTCGCGGAAAAGTTCCACAAGGCCAACAACGCCCTCTATCTGGGCCGGGGAAAGGGCTTTCCCATCGCGCTGGAAGGCGCGCTTAAACTGAAGGAAGTTTCCTATATCCACGCCGAGGGTTATCCCGCGGCGGAGATGAAACACGGCCCCATCGCGCTCATCGACCACAACATGCCGGTGGTGGTGCTGGCCCTGGCCGGGAGGCGCTACGACAAGATCCTGGGCAATATCGAAGAGGTCAAGGCGCGGGGCGGGGTCGTGATCGCGGTCGCCTCCGAAGGCGATCAGCTCACCTCCGAAAAAGCGGATGAGATCGTTTCCATCCCCAAGACCTCGGAAGCGCTCTCGCCCATCCTGGCGGTAGTTCCGCTCCAGCTTCTCGCCTACTACATCGCGGTCAAGCGCGGATGCCACGTGGACCAGCCCCGCAACCTTGCAAAATCCGTCACGGTAGAGTAAAATAATCCCTTTGTATGAGCTACGGCCATTTTAGTAAAGACGGATACGAATACATCATCACCAACCCGGCCACGCCGCGGCCCTGGGGCAATTTTCTAACGAATGAGATCTACGGCTGCGTGATCTCCGCCACCGCATCCGGCTACAGTTTTTACAAAGACAGCCGGACCGACCGGCTCACCTGGTTTCTAGGTCCCAATCTCTACAAAGACAAACCCGGAAAATATGTCTTTATCCATGATCATGAGAGCCATGAGGGCTGGAGCGCCTCCTGGGCGCCCATCCGCGCCAAATATGACTCTTATGAATGCCGTGTGGGATTGGGATACCAGACGATCAAGCAGACAAGAGCCGGGATCGAAAGCGAAGTGACCTATTTTGTCCCGCGCCAGGAACCCTGCGAGATCTGGCTGGTCAAGGTCCGCAACACCTCCCCCGAACCCCGCACCCTCTCGATCTTCGGCTACATGGAATGGTGGCTGGGCTCGACCGACTACATAAATTTCTACAACATCTCTCTGCTCTGGAACCGGATCGCTTATGACAAAAAGCTCAACGCCATTATCGCCCATAAGACCGCCTACTATGTTGAATTCAACATCCAGGAAAATCCATCGGTAGGCTTCTTCTCCACTTCGGAAACGCCCGTCGGCTGGGACTGCCGCAAAGCGGCTTTCCTCGGAAGCAACAATACCGAGGAAAATCCGCTGGGAGCCCTCAAGGGGATCTGCCAGAATTCGCTCTGCGACGGAGAAGAAGGGGTCGGCGTCCTCCAGCACAAGATCAACTTGAAACCCGGTCAGGAAAAGACCCTGGTCTTTGTCCTGGGACAGACCCTGGGTGAAGCGGACGCGGCCAAGATCTCAAAGAAATACCAGGACGTCAAAACCGCTGAAAAGGAGCTGGAAGAAGTCAAGAAGCTCTGGCGCTCCCGCATCGATGATAACATCAGGGTAGAGACCCCGGACCCGGACTGGGACAATATGATCAACATCTGGGTCAAGTACCAGCTCTACATCTGCAATCTGTGGAGCCGGTCTCCCTCTTTCTACCATGAAGGACAGGGCGGCCGCGGCTACCGGGATTCCTGCCAGGACGCGGAAGCGATCTTGGCCATCGATAAGGAACACGCCTTTAACAAGATCATGAAGATCGCCAGCCTCACCCGCCGGGACGGGACCGTGGCCCCGGGCTGGTCCGATACCTACGGACCATTTCCCAACCGGCCCTTTAAAGATCATCCCACCTGGCTCACTTCAACTGTCGCATCCTACGTCAAGGAGACCGGGGACAAGGAGATCCTCAATCGGAATGTTTCCTGGCTCAAGGACAAGTGGGGAAAAGGCGGGACCGAGATCATCAAGTGGGACCAGCCCCCGGTCGAGGACGGCGCCAGCACCCTTTTTGATCACCTCCTGGCGCAAATCAATTTTACTTACAACGATACCAGCGTTCACGGCATTCCGCGCGTGGGAGAGGCGGACTGGAACGACGCCCTGGACATGGCCGGCCGCAGACAGATCGGTGAATCGGTGTGGCTCGGGATGGCGCTGGTCCGGTCCCTCAAGCTCCTTTCCGAGATGGCCGAGCAGATCGGAAAAAATGACACGGCAACCGACCTGCTTAAGAAAGCCGAGGTCATGAGCTCGCGCATAAACAAGGACGGCTGGGATGACCGGGGAAAATACTATGTTGCCGGCTATAATGACGACCTTGTTCCCTTTGGCTCTTCCGCCAACAATGAAGGAAAGATCTTCCTTAATTCCCAGTCCTGGGCCATCCTGGCGGGGATCGTCCCGGCAGGGCACCTGAATATGATGCTTTCGGCGACCGATAAACAGCTGGGCGGCCGTCATGGTTATGCCCTCCTTGCCCCGGCTTATACCAGGTTCGATCCGGGATTGGGCAGGATCGCCATGTTCTCCAAAGGTACCAAAGAGAACGCAGCGGTCTTCTGCCACGCGCAAACCTTTATGTTGGCCGCGCTCTGCAAGATCGGCAAAGGGAACAAGGCCTATGAAGAAATGTGCAAGATCATGCCCAACAAGCAGAAGGATGCCTATCTCTATAAAGTTGAGCCCTATGTCTACGCGGAATATCTGATCGGGCCGGAACATCCCTACGCCTACGGCGAAGGGGCCTATACCTGGCTTACGGGAACCGCGGGCTGGACCTTTCTGGTGGCAACCGAGTGGGTCATGGGGGCAGCCCGGGACTGGGAAGGCCTGCGCATCATGCCCACCATCCCCTCCCACTGGAAGAAATGCAGGATCACGCGACCCTTCCGCGGCGCCACTTACGAGATCGAAATCGAGAACCCGGATGGGGTCGAACATGGTCCGGTCGAAGTCACGGTCGACGGAGAAAAGATCGAGGGGAACCTGATCAAGCCTCACGGAGACGGAAAAGTCCACAAGGTAAAGGCGATCTTAAAGAAATGATCCCCTTCGGCGTAACCTATTATCCCGACCAGTGGCCCAAGGATTCCTGGGACAGGACTTTCAAAGAGATCAAGAAAGCGGGCCTGAACATCGTCCGCTTTGGGGAAATGGCCTGGGATTGGATCGAACCCAAGGAAGGGAAGTTCAGTTTTTCCGAACTCGACCACGCCATGGATCTCTGCGCCAAGCACGGTCTAAAGGTTTTGCTCGGGATCCCCACCTCTCAGGTTCCGACCTGGTTCTTTCGAAAATATCCCAACAGCCGTCCGGTGGCGCAAGACGGAACACTTTATCCGGAATACGGCCCCCGCCCCAACATCTGCAAGGACAACCCTCACTACAAAAGACTGGCAGAGCGGCTGACGAAGAAGCTCGTGACCCGCTACTTTAAGCACCCGGCCCTTTTGCTGTGGCAGGTGGACAACGAGCCGGTCTATCCGCCCCTGGACCACACCACCTCCAATGATTACTGCCACTGCCAGGACTCACGCCGTGCCTTTATCGCCTGGGCCAAGAAAAGATACGGTACCATAAAAAAGCTGAATGAAACCTGGGGAACACGGTTCTGGACGACCACTTTCTCGTCCTTTGAAGATATCCAGACCCCCAAGGCCGGCATCTGGGAAGCGGTCTCTCCCCACATCTTTCTGGACTGGTTCAGGTTCAAGACCGATATCATCCGGGATTGGGTGAACCATCTCGCAGAAATCGTCAGGAAGATCGACCCCAAACATAAGCTGGGGACCAACGGCTTCGTTGGGATCTGCACGCGCGTCCCCGATCACAGCCTCATCCCGGCGAAGCTGGACTGGTACGGCCTGGACATTTATCCCAAGGGAGGCAGAATGACCCAAAGGGACCTGGCCTTCATCCTGGACCTGTGGCGAAGCTTCACCCGGGGGACCAAGGCGGAGTTTCACATTACCGAGCTCCAGGGCGGGCAGAACGTGCGTTGGGGCGCGGCCAAATACGTAAAAGGTCCGGAGATCAAGGCCTGGACCGAGCTCGCCTTAAAGCACGGGGCACAGGCCGTCCTTTACCACAACTGGCTTCCGCCCCTGTTCGGCGCGGAAACCGGCGGCTTCGGGATCCTCAAAGCAGACGGCTCACTAACCAAAAGACTGGAAGTCATCAAAAAGCTGGCAAAAGAACTCCCAACTCGCAACCCGCAACCCGTAACCCGCAACAAGACCGCCATCGCATATCTCCATGCGAGTGAAGTGCAGTCCTATCAAGAACAGGGTCCGCCGCGCGGGGTGGCCGGCCAGTGGGAGCCGGTCCGGACCGACATCGGGCTGATGCACAGCATGCATTCTCTCTCCGGAGCGCACCTGGCCGCCTATCAAAGGGGAAAACCGGTGGATTTCATCTTTGAAAGGGATCTGAATTCCGGAAATCTTACCCATGGAACGATCTTGATGCCCAATCCCTATTTACTTTCGGAAAAGCAGTATAAAAATTTAAAAACGTGGATAAGCGGCGGCGGAACACTAATTACAGAAGCGCGCTTTGGTCTAAAAGACGAAAACGGGCATCTTTATCCCAATCCACTCCTGGAAGATCTCGTGGGAGTGGTTTACGAATACACGGAGCCAACGCGCCGAGGATTCATGGATGGCCTCAAGGGGAAGCCGAAAAGACCGCAAATTATCGCCAAAAAAATCGGAAAAGGCATAGCGATTTATGCTAATTTTTGCATGTTTATGGAAATCAGAAATGGAAGTAAGAAATGGTTGAAGATCGTCAGGAGGAATATAGAATGAAATACGGCCACTTTGACAAAGACAAAAAGGAGTATGTGATAACCCGCCCGGACACTCCCCTCCCCTGGATCAATTATCTCGGGGCGGAACAGTACTGCGCCCTCATGAGCAACACTGCCGGCGGCTACAGTTTTTACAAGGACCCCCGCGAGCGCCGGCTCCTGCGCTACCGCTACAATAACGTTCCCATGGACCGCGGCGGAAGATATTTATACCTGCGTGACAATAAGAACGGGGATTTCTGGTCGGCATCCTGGCAGCCGGTCTTAAAGGACTTGAACGAGCACAAATACGAATGCCGCCACGGCCTGGGCTATACCACCATCTCCTCTGAATATTCGGGGATCATCACCAAGGCGACCTATTTTGTGCCCCTGGGAGAGAACCTGGAAGTCTGGATGCTGGAAGTGAAGTTCGAACCCAAGAAGGGCGCCATGGGCGTTAAATCCCGCGACCTCTCCCTCTTTTCTTTCGTCGAGTTTTGCCTCTGGGACGCCTTAAACGATATGACCGATTACCAGTACAACCTCAACATCGGCGAGACCAGGGTCGATGAGAATATCATCTATCATCTTTCCCGCTACCGGGTGGAACAGAACCTGGTCGGGTATTTCAGCTGCGCCAACGCCATCGCCAAAGGCTTTGACACCCAACGCAAGGATTTTATGGGTGTTTACGGCGACTGGTCCGCTCCCCGCGCGGTGGTGGAAGGCAAAATGAACAATTCCCTGGCGGTGGGGTGGTCCCCGGTCGGATCCCAGATGTTCAATTTCAAGCTCAAGGCGGGCGAGACCAAGACCTTTGTCTTTGTGCTCGGCTTTACCGAGGACATCAAAGAACCGCCTCTCAAGCTCAAGAAATTCGAGGATCCCAAAACCGTCGAGAAAGAGCTGGAAAAGATAAAGAATTACTGGGAGGAAAACCTGAATAAGTTCTCCGTGCACTCCGAAGACCCCGAGCTGGATCTCATGGTCAACACCTGGAACCAGTACCAGTGCCGCACCACCTTTAACTGGTCCCGCTCTGCTTCTTACTATGAATCCGGCATCGGCCGGGGCATGGGTTTTAGGGATTCCAATCAGGACACCCTGGGCTTTGTGCACATGATCCCGGAAAAGGTAAAAGAACGGATCATAGACCTGGCCTCCAACCAGTTCGAGGACGGATCCGCCTACCACCAGTATTCTCCGCTGACCAAGAAAGGCAACGGCTCCGGCTACGGCGACGACCACCTCTGGCTGACGGTTTCCGTTCCCTCCTATGTAAAAGAGACCGGCGATATCCGTTTTCTGGAACAGCAGGTCCCCTTTGTGGCGGGGGAAAAGGGAACGATTTACGAACACCTTGCCCGCGCCATAAATTTCTCCGTCACCCACCTGGGGCCGCACGGCTTGCCCAAGATCTATTTTGCCGACTGGAACGACTGCCTCAACCTGACCCAGGACAAGGAAAAGGCGGAATCCGTAATGATCGCCCAGATGGTGGTCTACGGCGCCCGCGAGATGGCCAAGATGGCGGAGCTCATCGGCAAAAAGGAAGACATTAAGAAATACAATGACATCGCCGAAGAAATGACCAAGAAAATAAATAAGGTCGCCTGGGATGGGACCTGGTATATCCGCGCTTTTGACGAGGATGAGGAGCCGCTGGGCTCAAGCAAGAACAAGGAAGGCCAGATCTATCTTGAGACCCAGGCCTGGGGTGTGCTTTCCGGCGCCGCGGAAAAAGAGCAGGCCCTAAAATGCATGGACTCGGTGCGCAAGCACCTCTGGACTAAATATGGCGTCATGCTCATGACCCCGCCCTATTCCAAGTTCATCGCCAAATACGGCTCGATCTGCGTCTATCCGCCGGGATTAAAAGAGAACGGAGCAATCTTCTGCCACCCCAACCCCTGGGCCATGATCGCGGAGTGTATCATCGGCCGCGGCGACTACGCTTATGAGTATTACAAGGCGGTCCAGCCCGCGGCCCACAATGAGATCGCGGAAATTTACAAGACCGAACCCTATGTTTACTGCCAGATGATCGCGGGAAAACACCACAAGGATTTTGGAGAAGGCAAGAACTCCTGGCTCACCGGTTCGGCCTGCTGGAATTTCATCGCGGTCTCTCAGTGGATCCTAGGGATCCGGCCGGACTACAATGGACTGCTGATCGATCCCTGTGTTCCCAAGGCCTGGAAGGGTTTCCAGGTAAAGAGGGTCTTCCGCGGTTCAACCTATTATATAACTGTTAGGAATCCGGAAGGTGTTTCCAAGGGGGTAAAATCAGTAACCCTAGATAATAAGCGGATAAACGGAAACCTTATTCCACCGGATAAGACCGGCGGCAAAGAACACCACGTGGAAGTCATTATGGGCTAACAGGTGAGGTGAAAAGCACCCACTGTCCCGGTGTCGCTCTGACGTAGATTATATTCCTTAACCGCATCGGCGGTTTTCTTGATCAAGACCTTGATCCCCTGTTTTCCAAGGTAATCCGAGCTCTCAGAGGGGACACTCATTATTCCGCTCGCCCCCGTCCCAAAAATTACCATTTTGGGCTTTTCCTCGAGGATGGGATCCAGGTCATTGATGCTCACATTGTGCGAAGTTGCGCGCCACCAGGATCTCACGCCGGAAGAAGAAATGATCACATCATGTTCGTAACTCTTTCCGTCAATAGTTATGGATCCAAATGAGTAATGATCGATCATTTCTTTAGTCCCTTATCTGAACAGGGATATTATCGCGGTATGGAATCCGGCGATGACCGGACCAAAAACCAGGGCCACGATCGACATGAGCTTCAGTAAAATGTTGATTGAAGGACCTGAAGTATCCTTGAACGGATCACCCACGGTATCTCCGACCACAGCTGCCGCATGTATGGGGGTTCCCTTCCCCCCCAAAAACCCATCTTCGATCAATTTCTTGGCGTTGTCCCAGGCGCCGCCGCTGTTGGCCATCATGATAGCTAGCAGGACCCCGGTCGCCAGCGCCCCCGCCAGGAAGCCGCCTAGCGCCGTGGGACCCAGGAAAAGTCCGATGAGAATAGGGACCACCACTGCCATTGCCCCCGGGATGATCATCTCTTTAAGGGCGGACCTGGTCGAGATATCGACACAGCGCGAGATATCCGGTCTGGCCTGCCCCTCCATCAATCCCGTTATCTCCCTGAACTGGCGCCGGACCTCCTCCACCATGGCATGGGCCGCGCGCCCCACCGCCTGCATGGTCAGCGCCGAGAAAAGGAAGGGCATGAGCGCCCCAATGAAAAACCCAACCACGACCGAAATGTTCAACAGATCGATGCTGGTGACCCCCACCGTCTGGGTGTAGGCGGCAAAAAGGGCCAGTGCGGTCAGAGCCGCGGATCCGATGGCAAAACCCTTTCCGATCGCCGCGGTGGTGTTGCCGAGCGAATCAAGCTTATCGGTTATCTTCCTGGCTTCCGGGGGCTGATTTGACATGGTGACGATGCCGCCGGCGTTGTCCGCGATCGGGCCATAAGCGTCAACCGACATGATGATCCCGATGGTGCCCAGCATCCCCACCGCCGAGATCGCCACCCCGTAAAGCTCCGCGAACCCATACGAGATCAGGAGCGCCGCGCAGATCGAAAGCATTGGCAGCGCCGTGCTCTTCATGCCGATCGCGATCCCGCTGATAATATTCGTTGCCGGTCCGGTCTCGCAGGCCCGCGCCAATCCTTCCACCGTTTTGCCGGAGGTATAGCGCTCGGAAAACAAACCGATCGCTACCCCCACCAGTATGCCGGAGAGGACCGCCCAGAACACTCCCGTGTTCTGCGGGAGAAGCTGGTTTATGATCACGTAAGACGCCCCGATAAATATCGCGCCCGCCACATAGGTGGCGTAGCGCAAAGCCGCCGCCGGATCGATGTTCTGGACCAGATCGATGAAAAGGGTTCCGATAAAAGAAGCGACAATGCCGGCCACGATCAGGACCAGGGGGAGGATCATCCAGTTAAAAGGGGAGGAGGTCATCAAAACCCCCAGCGCGATAGTTGCCACCACCGAACCAACATAGGATTCGAATAAGTCCGCTCCCATGCCGGCTACATCCCCCACATTGTCGCCGACGTTGTCCGCGATAACAGCCGGATTGCGGGGATCGTCCTCGGGAATCCCGGCCTCGACTTTACCAACAAGGTCCGCGCCGACATCCGCGGATTTGGTGTAAATACCCCCGCCGACCCTGGCAAAAAGGGCGATGGAAGACGCGCCCATGGAGAAACCGGAAACCACCAGCGCCTTGGTCCTGAGGTCCGGGATGAAGATCCAGATCAGGCCCAAACCGATTATTCCCAAGCTGGCGACCGACATCCCCATCACCGCCCCGCCCTTGAAAGCAGTCCCCAGGGATTTTCCCTGATCGAAAACCGCAGCCGCGCTGGCAGTCCTCACATTGGCTCGGGTAGCCGCGCTCATGCCGATATATCCCGCCAGCATGGAAAATACTCCGCCGCAGATGTAGGCAAGCGCTACCGGCAGCCCGATAAAGGCCAGGATCGCAATGAAAACTATCGCCATGAAAACCGCAATGCTTAAGTATTGGCGCTTAAGATAGGTCATGGCTCCCTCGTGGATGGCGGCAGCAATTTCCTGCATGCGCTCCGACTGGACCTTGATCCGGAGGACCCTCCAGAAGATAAAAAAGGCGTAGAGGAGGCCAAGCGATCCAAGAACCAGGATCAGGATTTCCATGTCAACTTCTCCTTTCTAACGGGAAAACAAGAGAGGATTATACCACGATCAATAGGTGCTTCTCAACTCCACCAGGCGGTTGTTCCCGGTGTCGGCAACATAGATCTGGCCCTTTTTACCAATGGCAATGCCCACCGGACCATTGAATTCGCCTTCGCCGTAGCCCTTGATGCCGAAGGCAAGGATAAATTTTCCCTTCTTGCTGAAAATCTGCAGCCGGTCATTGCCGGTATCTGAAACATAAACGAACTTGTCATCCACCGCGATCCCCTGCGGCAGGTAAAACTCGCCCGGACCGTTCCCCATTTTACCGAAGACCAGCACCGGTCTTCCGTCGATATCCAGCTTCTGGATGCGGTGGTTATTGGTGTCCGCCACATACATATAGCGGTCCCGGTCAACCGCCACATCTGCCGGGGCGTCAAAGAACCCCATCCCGTACCCGAACCCGCCCACCACCGCCAAGAACCCTCCGCTGTCGCTGAATTTCAGGATCCGGTCATTGCCGGAATCGGCGATATAAAGGTTGCCCAGCGAATCCACCTCCAATCCCGCCGGGTCGTTCAGCTCCCGGAACCCGATCTCACCGGTCGCCACCTCGCTCAGGTAATTTCCCCGGATATCGAAGAGCTGGACGCGGTCATTGTCCTTCTCTGAAACATAGATGCGGAAGTTAAAATCCACTGCTATGCCCTGCGGGGTGTTGAACTTGCCGGCTTCGGTCCCGAAACCGCCGAACTGGTAGACGAATCCACCGTCCTCCTCCAGGCGCTGCACCCGGTTGTTGCCCGTGTCCGCCACAAATATGTTTCCCAGGCCGGTCTCCAGGTCCCCCATGATCCCCACATCCACATCACGAGGATAATAGAACTGGCGGTCACCGGAACCCGGCAGGCCGAAGTCACGCACATATTCAATCGAAAGGGTCACGGCTTCTTCCGTCACCGGCGGAGCCTCCCCCATGGCATAGGCGCCACCTGAAAGGAACAGCAACAGAACCAGAATTAAGGATTTTGAACACAGGCTCATCCCATCAGCTCTCTTATTTTGTCTGGAATATTATTGCTCCGCAACAAAGTTTCCCCGATCAAGACCCCGTCCACCCCGGCCTTCTTCAGGATTTCAATGTCTTCATGGGTCTCTATGCCGCTTTCGGCAATGACAATTCGCCCCTTTAATTCCGGAAACTTTTTGACGAGATTCACGGCGTTCCGAAGATCGACCTGAAAAGTATCAAGATCGCGGTTATTGATCCCGATGATCCTGGCGGTGGTCTTGAGGACCCTCTCGACCTCCTCGGCGTTGTGGACCTCGACCAGCGCCTGCATTCCCATTGCTTCGGTCAGCTCAAGCAGCCGGGCCAGTTCAGAATCTTCAAGCACTCGAGCAATCAGGAGCAAGGCGTCCGCGCCCGCAAGGCGGGACTCCAGCACTTGGGATTCATCAATGATAAAATCCTTGCGCAGGACCGGAATAGTGGTGGATTCCTTGGCAAATTTCAGATTCTCAAGCTTTCCCTGAAAGAATTTCTCATCCGTCAGGACCGAAAGCGCCGCGGCCCCGCTTTCTTCATAGGCCTTGGCCAGGGTGATGGGCTCAAAATCCTGGCGGATAACGCCGGCCGAAGGCGAAGCCTTCTTGAGCTCGGCGATGAGGGAAAATTTGGATTTTTTGAAGGCTTTGAGGAAATTCCGCGGCCTGGGAATCCCCCGGGTCAGCTTTTTGGAGTCCTTGCCGCTGAAACGCACCTTGAGGGAGGTCACTTCCTGGCGCTTATTGAAAATGATATCATCCAGGATCATCAGGGATAATATACATCAAATCCAAAGAATTGAGAAGAGCAATACCAGGGAACCGACCGCAAAACAGTAATACGCAAATCCCCGGATGCTCATTCGTTGAATGATATTCATGAACATCTTTATAGCTATCCATCCTGAAATAAACGCGGCGATAAACCCCAGAACCAAAGGCCAGGGACCGATTCCAATCGTGCCCGCCTTAATGATCTCTTTGGATTGAACCAGGCCGGCGCCCAGGATCGCCGGGATTGACAGCAAAAAGGAAAATCGCGCGGCCAATGTTCGGTCCAGCCCCCGGGCCAGCGAAGCGGATATGGTCGTTCCCGAGCGGGAAAGGCCGGGCGCGATCGCGCAGCCCTGAGCCAAGCCGATCAGGACCGCGTCCCAAATCCCCATATCCCCCAATCTCCTATTCCCCTTACCTATCCATTCCGCCAGGACAATAATCAAACCAGTGAGTAGAAGAAACCATCCGACCGCAAAAACAGAGCCGAACAGACTCTCAAAGAAATCCTTAAAGCCAATCCCCAGAATTCCGGTAAAGAACGTTCCAACGATTATCAGCCAAAGCATTCTGCGTTTAGAGGTAAACAGGTCGAGGATATCCTTCCAAAAATAAACGATGACCGCCAGGCCGGTCGCCAGATGCACCACCACGTCAAAGGCGATGCTGTGGGGAAGATTGAACAAGGATTGAAAAATAACCAGATGGCCAGAGGATGATACCGGAAGAAATTCAGTAAGTCCCTGGATAATTCCGAGCAATAAGTATTTCATTCAGCCTATTTCTTGCGAGATCCTTTGCCTTCCCACGCCGCCACGATCGGGCTCGCGAGGAAAATCGAGGAATATGCGCCAACAACAAAGCCTATAAGAAGGACAAGCGCAAAATCCTTAAGGGTCTCGCCCCCGAAGAACAGGACACAGAGCACAATGATCACGGTGGTAAGTACAGTATTGATGGACCGCGCCAGGGTTTCGTTGATGCTCACGTTCACGATCTCATTAAAGCTCTTTTTCTTGCCGTGAAGCCGCTTGATGTTCTCCCGGATGCGGTCAAAGATAACGATCGAATCGTTGATGGAATACCCCATGATGGTCAGGATCGCCGCCACAAACGGCGTCTCGATATTCCTCCAGAGCAGAGCGATCACGCCAGTGGTGATGAGGGCATCATGATAAAGTGCAAGCAGCGCCGCCACCGCGTATTTGAACTCAAAGCGGAAGGAAACATAAAGTATGATGCCCAGCGAAGCCAGAAGCAGGGCCCAGATCGCCTGGGTGGTAAGCTCTTTTCCGATCACGGGGCCGATCGTATCCGCCTCCAAAAGCTCAATATCCCCGTATTGATCGCGCAGGTCCTCAACGATCTTAACGCGCGTATCCCGTTCCAGCTCTCCGGTGCGGATATAGATATCCCTCTCCCCGGATCGCTGGATGATGCTCTTCTCCAGACCGTATTTGGCAAGCACTTCTCTCACGTCCTCGATCGAGGCCGGTCGGGGAAACCTGAGACTGATCATGGTCCCGCCGGTAAAATCAATGCCAAAGTTCATGACCTTGCCGTGCACGATGCCATTATAGACCAGCACCCCTATTGAGAGCAGCACGAGCAGCGCGGAAAGGGTGAACCAATATCTTCTTTTCCCGATGAAATCCAGCATTATTTATACACCAGCTTGCTTTCGCTTCCGGAAAGCACCTTGCCGTCTACCATCATGTTCAGAAGCATCCGGGTAATGACAATCGCGGTAAACATTGAAGCCGCGATACCTACCGAAAGCGTGACCGCGAATCCCTTGATCGTCCCTGTTCCCACAAAGAAAAGGGTCGCCGCCGCGATAATGGTGGTCACGTTGGAATCCAGGATCGCCCAGAACGCCCGCTCAAAACTGGTGATGATGGAAAGCTTGATGGTCTTATTGAGACGGAGTTCCTCCTTCAGTCTTTCAAAGATTATGATATTGGCGTCCACCGCCATGCCGATGGAAAGCAGGAGACCGGCAATACCTGGAAGAGTGAGTGTGGCATGGATCAGGGAAAGTACCCCCAGCACGATGGTGAGATAGATCCCGAGCGCAACGTCCGCCAGGAACCCCGGCAGGCGGTAATAAAGGACCATGAAAGCTACAATAATAGCAAATCCGATAATTCCCGCAATCTTGCTTTTTTCGATCGAGTCTTTTCCCAGGGTCGGGCCGACGATCCGGGTTTCGACCGGTTTAACCGGGATCGGAAGCGCTCCGGCCTTGAGCTTGATTACCAGGTCCTGCACTTCCTCGATCGAGAAATCGCCCGAGATCTGTGCCTTGCCGGAAGGGATCGGCTCGCGGACATTGGGCGCTGAGATGATGGTTTTATCCAGCAGGATTGCGATGGGCCTGCCCACCGAACGCCCCGTGACCTCCGCGAAGATCTTCCCACCCTCAGGGTTGAATTCGAGGTCAACCACGGGATTCCCGTACTCATCCACCCCGGGCCAGGCGCCCTTGAGCAATGCTCCGGTCAGCACCACCTTTTTTAATATGATCGGTTTTTCCGACACGACCTGCTCGTTCTTGATGATCTGATGTTTTTCCAGGTATGCTTCTTCCCCATAGAACTCCTTGACCCTTTCCGGGGTCAATTTTGACTCGTCCGCCGGCGCCCATTCCGCCTCCACGAATTCCAGCAGCGCGGTGTCTCCAATGATGGAAATCGCGCGTTCCGGGTCTTTTACGCCGGGAAGCTCAACCACGATCTGGTCTTTTCCCTTCCTTTGGATAATGGGCTCGGTCACTCCCAGGGCATCGATGCGGTTGCGGATGACGGCTACGGCTCCTGCCATAGCATCGTCGGAAAGAGGAACCTTTTCCGTGGGCTGGCCTTCCAGAACCAGTCGCGTGCCCCCCTGAAGGTCTAAACCAAGGGTGATGGGAAGTTTATAGACCACATAGAGCGAAAAGCCAACGATGGCCAGGAGCAGCAATATTCTCAGTTGGTTGACATTTTTTCTCATTTTAGACGATTTGGTAATTATATAAGATTTCTAGGGGTTAGACAAGAGGAATCATTTCACCAACCAGGGTAAATAGATCGGCTCTTTCACCTTGGCGGGATGCTTTTCGAAGAGTTCTTTGCGGATGGGCTCAAGCAGGTTCTCCTTTTTACCCAAAAACTCCGCAACACAGACCAGCTTGACCTTCCTTTTGGCCGCGGCTTCATACACCTTTTCCAGTTTATCTCTCCACTTGAGATCCCTCAGATAATGGTGATCAACGATCAGGGTCTTCAGATGCTTGGTTTCCTGGATGATCTTGGTCAGAGCTTTGGTATGCATACCGAAGATATAGGTCATGGGACCATCGATGAGACAAATATCCGGATCATTCTGGATGATAAAGGCCTGCTGCTTTCCTACCGTCGCGCCTTCCACGTCCGAAGTGTGGATGAATTTGGTCTTCCCATCATCGATCAGGACCTCGGTCACGCAGCCCAGCTTTTCATCCCAGCCATGGGGAACCGCAGGAGAAAATTTAACCGTGGTTTTGCCGAACTTGAAAGTACGGCCGTCTGAATATTCAATGGTTTTGGGAAGCTGCCCAAGCTTCTTTATAAAATAGCTTGACCGCTTTTTCTGGCTGGCATTGATCTTCTGCAGGGGATGCTTTAAATAAACCGTTTTCCCCTTATAGATCTCGGGTTCCTCGGGATTATGGTGATCGTAATGATAATGGGTCACGATCATAACATCCGCTTTATGCGCATAGGATTTGATCTTCTTCCATTCTTCCATCATGAGCTTGACTTCGGTCGGATGCGGAGGCCTGCCGTTCCGGTTGGGGGCCAGCGCCACCCCGGGATCGATCAGGACCTTAACATCATGGGTTTCCACATAGGTCGCCATGCTGCGGGTGCCGAGGGAATCGAATGCCAGGGGTATTATTTTCATGACCGGCACCTCAGGTAATCCTCGACCGAGCGCTCCCCGGTCCTCTCAATATCCTCCGGGAAATAGCAGGCGGGAAGTTCCCCCAATCTCCGATGATAGGCGATGCAATCGCAGCACTTGCCTTTTTTGTCACAGGAAAAGGTGCAGTTGCAGATCTTCATGTTTTTATCGACCTTACATTCCATATCGATCACCTCAATTCAAAGGTCATGCCGTCCCTTGCGGCAATGACTTTGGTTTTCAGTTCCTTGCTTAATTGGTCCGCCAGTTCCCAGGGCTCGGCCCTGATCATCCACATCCCAAAATGGGTAAGGATCGTGGTCTTGGGCTTGATTACCTTTACGATTTTTTTTACGTCCTCAATACAGAGGTGGTCAAAAGGACAGGGCTGGGGCCTTAGAACATTAACGATGAGGATATCGCCCTTATACTTCTTTGGGAGCTCGGGAAAGAACTTGGTGTCCGCAACGTATGAAATGGTGTGTTTCTTGCCCTTGAAGATCAATCCATAGGTTTCTACCCCATGGATATGCTTGACCGGCGCCTGGATCGCGACGTTGCCGATCTTATATTTTCTCCTTTCCTTTAAGATCTCGATCTTTTTGACATAGGGGCGTATATATTTATAGATTACGGGATCTTTTCCCGATACCGCATCCCGAGGAACCAGAACCATCCCTTTCTTGTTGTGTCCCCCAACCGTCATGGCTTCCATCATCACATTGATATCCGCAGAATGGTCCAGATGCTTATGAGAGAGGACGATCCCGTCCAGTTGGGTTGGGTCCAAACGCGGGCGGGAAGAAACACACCTCACCAAGCAACCCGGCCCGGGATCGATCAGGATATTGGTGTCGTCCAGGGACAGCCACATCCCGCCGGAGGCCCGCAGCTGCTTGGCGACCACGATCCTCGCGCCAGCTGTTCCTAAGAATTTAATAAAGTTCACTTAAACTCCTTAATCACCCTGGCTTCCGCCAAAGCCGAAATAAACAGCGGCGGCACGCAAAGCATGAGATACGTTTTTAATCTTGGAACGGCCAGGGCAACCGCTAGCCGGACATATCCTCCGCAATCGATGCTGGAGCACCCCAGAAATATCTCGGAGGCCATTTCCAGCCCCATGGCGATCGCCGCGCAAAAAGCGAAAAGCTCCAGCAGGGGCACCAGTGCGGTAAGAAGAGCCAAAAATGGGCCGAAAGAAATAGCCTCCCTGGGACGATATATGTTCACATCCTTCACTTCCTCAGGGAGCGGATGAAGAATAATGATCCCGATATTGGTCCCGGTCAGGAAAGCGATCAGGACCGGGAACACCACCAGCAGCCCGGAAAGCATGTAGAGGCAGATCGCGATCGAGTTGAAAAGGAAGATGAACAGAAAGATGAAAATGAACGGCCGGTTCGGATTGGCAAAGCGGATGACTTTTCCCAGGAACCAGATCGGGAAGGACTTGAGCGCCTTCAGATCGAACTTCTCCACAAAATGCGAGAAGCCAAATCCAAGCACGAACAACAATAACGCCAACAATCCTAACGCGTACATGTTTTTTAGGAAAGGGCCTGACGGGAGTCGAACCCACAACCTTCTGCTCCGGAGGCAGACGCTCTATCCGGTTGAGCTACAGGCCCACTTATTTAGATTTTACCACAACTATCGCTTTTTCGCCCTGCGCGATCATCTTCTTGTCCCCCGTCCAATCATGGATCGCATTATAAGCGACCTCATATTTATAGCGGTAATTCCTGCCCCGCTTGGTGCCGCAATCATTGGTAATGAATTCTCCGCTGCGGTCATCATATCCCTTGAAGAGCATGTTGTGATAGACCGGCCCGGGCGGAGTGTAGTAAGGATTTCCCAGCATCCTTCCCGCCATGGGGGCGATAACTACATTGCCTTTGGCAAGCTCTTCCTTGATATCCTGGATCTCAATATCATAGCGGATTCTGACTTGATCATATTTATAATAATCCCGGATGAGTTTGGCGATCTGCTCCGCATTCAGGTCGTGGTGTCCCCCATAATTCTTGACCTGAAAGTCAACCATGTCAAGTATTTCCAAATTCCCCAATTTCCTAGTCACCAAATCCCCGTTCACGTACTTCACCGCCATAATAATACAAGCCTCCTCACACCCATCCTGCCAGGGTTGGCTCCAGTTCGCATAGGGCGCCTGGCAGAGGAAAGGAACAGGCAAATAGGTCTTTATAGGCAGAGCGCTGATCGGCCCTGTCAATAGAATCAGCATTATGGTAAAAACCATTATCTTCATCTTAGTGATATTTTAACATTTTATATGCAAGTTTTGCCCTTCAGACCACGATTAAATATATGGAGGGAAACAACACATGTCTTTTGCGCCTTCGAGTTCTTTTATTAAAGGAAATGTTCCGCTCCACTTCTATCAAGTGAGGGGAGATGGAGAAACCACCAACAATATCGCCGCCAAATTCGATGTCGACGTCAAGAAAATCCTGAAAGATAACCCCGGTATCGAGGCCTTTTCTGGTGGAATAATCCCGGTCGGAGAAATGATCGTTTTGAGCTTCAAAGTATAACCGCATTTATTTACCAATAATACACTAAAAACATGCTCTTTCTGACCTCCAAAATCTTCAATTTTATTTGAAATTCCGCCAAAAACTATCCGATAAATAGATGAGGAGCATAGTCTATGGCGGTAGGCAAAGTTTCTACCTTTAATATCAACCTGAGAAGCTGGCCCTGCCAGAGAAAGGCAATCCAGCAACTTTCCCGGCACCGGGTCACTTTTCCCGCCACCATCCCCCTGCCCCTCCACGAAGTGTTGTTCCTGACTGAGATCAACGGCCCACTTCAGAATAAAGCCCGGGTTGCGCTGGAACAGACCCTCTCGGGAAAATTCCCTTTGAGCGTCGGATCAAAAAACGTCCTGCTGGATCTGGACAAACACCGCGCCCGGGAAACCATGGTGAACCTTACCGTGGACAAGAAGGAGATCCAGGCTGAGTTGCAAGACCTGGTGGAAAAGAGTCGCCCCCTCTACACGGGCAGGAAGCTCTACCATGACCTGCTGGTCATAACCGAGTATTCCCCGGACGACATCAGGATCGAGCAGAACCCTCATTTCAGCATCTACCATGAACCGGAATTCTACAGCACCGCCCCCAACCTGCGCCGAAATATCCGAACCCTCACCTACGGCATCCCGCATGAAGCAGTAAAGGACACTGTGCAAGGAGACCTGGAAACTGTCCTAAACATCCTCTCCAAAGACCATCCCGAGGAAGTAAAATCCCGCCTCGTCACCGGCGAGTTCGACAGCATTATCCTGCAGCAGGAAGTGAAATGCCTGCAAAAAATACTGCGCCTGCTGGCCACCACCGTCATAAAGATGGAAAAGGTCTTTAACACCGACAAACTGGGAGACATCTACCCTTTCCTTCCACCCTCCATCACCAAAGACATCGCTCCTCACTTTGGCGATGCCGACAGCATCCGTTATCTTCTGAAGCCATGCATGCATGCGGACAAGGTAAAGAACGTCCTTTTGGAAAAACGGGCGGAAGTCCTGGAAGTCTTAAAGACCGCCCGCAGCGACATTCAGCATATCCTGGGCGTGACCCTGGAAGATATCCGGAATGGCAGGGCACCCTCTGCGGACAAAGCCAAGCTTCGTGACACGCTTGGTTTCGCGAACCGCAATAATCTTTTGGATTTTCTGCCTCCGAGCTATGTCGACCATATCGCCAGATATGTTTCTGAGGCCCAGCGCAGCAAGATCCTTAAGGACATCAGCAAGAGCAACCTGGTCGAGACCGTGAAGATCCCTCTTCTGCACATCCTGGCGGAAAAAGAATATATTTTGATCTCCATGTTCTCTTTTACCAGTACGGTCCTGGCCGCTGCGGTCCTGGCCAGCATGCGGCGCGGGGCCCAGATCAAGGTCCTGCTTGATCGCAGGGAAGCCGGACATCGCAGTTCTCAGTATGAAAACCTGGTCAAAATGCATGGTCTGTTCGCCCGAGAAGACAAAGAGCAGGCGATCCGCCTCTACTCCGGCGCCACCCAGCATGAGAAGAACATAATCTTCGGTAGTAGCGTTGCCATAACCGGCTCCCTCAACTGGACGGAGAGGGGCTTCACCTCCAACCTGGAAAGCTTCACCGTGATCCGGGACCGCAACACGGTAAGGGCGCTGAAAAAGGAGTTTGATGAGACCTTCAGCGCGTCCGGGATGTTCATTCCCTTTCCCGAGGAGATCCTTTCCCAGCACTGGATAAACCGTGCCGGCCTGGTCGGGATACGGTTCACGGAGAAGGTGCCCTCTCCTCCGGAGGTAGCTGACACCCTCAACTTTTTTGCCCGTTGGAAGGCGGGAGATTTCAAGAAGGTCCGGAACATCCTGGATATCGCCGCCGGCAAAAAATTCGAGCTGGTGGTCGACCTTACCCGCAGTTTCAACCCCTTCATGAGCGAGATCAAGGATCCGGTGATCGCAAGCTTCTTGACCCGGTTTCTGGAAGAAGTCCCCCTGCAATTCTCCTTTGCTTCCGCCTCTTCCACCGGCAGGACGCATCCCGGCACGACCACCGGGCTTTCGGGCCTGATCGAGCACGAGTACATCGCGGCGGAGATCGCCGTCATGCTCTGCAAGGCCCTGGGAAGGGAGAACCTCATTGACCAGGCAATTTTCTCCATTATCATCCACGATACCTACAAGAACGCCTGGGAAACGCCTGAAGGAAGCCTCGAATGGGGAAGATATAATCCGGCCCACGGCCACCTCGCCGCCCGCAAGCTCAAAGATCTTTTTGAGACCCAGGGCCGCCGCGAGAAAAAAATACTCGCGCCCCTGGTCTTTGACGCGGAAGTAGCCGCGGGCGAACACATGAGCATATTTAACCGGCCGGAACCAACCCCCCTTACCGCTGAGGACCCCACCCTCAAGTTCATCGTGGTCCTGGCGGACATGCTTTCTTCCAGAAAATACTTCTACGCCAAACACCGCGCCCACCTCCCCATGGAAATGGACGAGATCCTTCACCTTTATCTGAACAATTCCTTCAGCATCGAAGGTGAAGCCCTGGAGTACCTGTCAAAGAACAAGGCGCTTTTTAGATTCATCAAAGAAGCCTCCTTAGCTGTTGGGCACAGGATCGCCGCCTACGCCGACCTCCCGCTCCGCACCAAGAAATTGCTGCGCGTGGCGGAATCCCTTTGTGACCTTTTCCCCGAGACAAAGGAAGTGCGGCCGGGAAGGCGCAAAGAGCTGACCGAAGAAGAAACGGCTAGAATCATAAAACGAAATGAGGTCCTGGCCGCCGCTCTGCTCTACGCAACAATGAGATACAGATCAGGCGTGGAAGACCCGAAGAGCAAAGACATCTTTGACAAAGCCCTAGAAAGACTGCTCAGGCTCCATCCCGAGGAGAATTCCCGGCAGAACCGCATCCTCCGGCTCATGCTCGAAGTGGACAAGAAATTAACCGACCCGCACCGGGCCGATTTAAAACCACAGGATGACCCCGCCCTCTGGGCCATCTGTATTGCGAACTGCATGATGACCGCCCTGGACATCAAGATCATCACCGTGGATGAAGTCGAGCATTTCCTGAGCAAGGCGGAAGAGCCCAAGACTATCTGGACCAAGAAAAGGTTCGCCCCGGTGGCCGAAGAAAGCATGCTGGCCGGCATACGCGCCCTGGCCCTGACCGAACACGCCAGCAAGTTCCTCCCCCTCCTTGAAAAAAAACTCTTGGAAAAGCTCAACTCCCGCCGAAAAAAGCCGCTCCCAAACATTCATCCGCAGATCCTGCTGGCGCTGGTTGACAAGTTCGATTGTATATCCGCCGACCATATCTATGAACACTTCTACCGCCCGCTTTCCTCGGGACAGAGAAAAAAACTGATCGAAGAGATCAGGGAGGCCTCAACTTCAGAGGAGGTACGAGAACAGCTTGTTCAGAGGGTCCGAGATCTGGAAGCGCCGGAGAATCCCACCTCGATCTTCCGGATCATGGCGCAGACCGCGCTTGCCAACGGCGTAAAGACCCTGGAGCAGCTTGAGAAAGAGGCCCTGGCCGCAGCCAAAGACACCGCCCCCATTGCCGACTACAGCTATTTCAAAGAGATGGATAAAGCCGTTTCCCATATCTTTGATCGGATCGGAACCAATGAAAAGATCCTGATCTACGGCGATTATGACGTGGACGGCCAGACCGGCACCGCCCTCTTAACCAAGACCTTGAGATGGATACGCGCCAAGAAGCTTTCGGAAGGAATGGACAGCAAGGAAGCCCGGAAGATCGCGAAGGATACCATCACTTACTACATACCCCACCGCTTGAACGAGGGCTACGGGTTGAACGCCGAAGCCTTGGAGAGGATCCACCACCGCAGTTTCAAGACCATCATCACCACGGACTGCGGCATAAAGGACAACGAACTGGTGACCCGTGCCAAAGCCATGGGGATCGACGTTATCATCACCGACCACCATGAACCGGAGAAAAAGGACCTCCCCAAGGACGCCATCGCGATACTGAATCCAAAACTCGACCTTGCTCCTGACCACGCCGCCTATAACCTGCCGGGTGCGGCAGTTGCCTACAAACTTGCCCGGGCCCTGGCAGAAAAGGCGGGCATCAACATCAAAGACCATTTCCTGGATTCGGTTGCCCTGGCCGCGGTCGCGGACATTGTTCCCATGACGGGAGAGGTCCGGGCCATCGTCAAGAAAGGATTAGAAATCCTCAATTCGAAAAAGAAAAATGCAGGGCTTTCTGCCATTATCAAGGCCCAGCACATTGAGCGGGTGGACGAGGAAGCGCTGGCGTTCTTTGTCGCTCCCCTCTTGAACGGCGCGGGCCGCTTTGGCGCGGCCGAGGAAGGCCTGGATCTTCTCATGGCGCATACCGAGAAACAGGCCCGGACCAGCCTCTCCAAGATGTTTTCCTACATCGAGGACCGCCGCGACATCGAACAGGCGATCTTTGAGGAAGTTGAGAAACAGTTAAAGTTCGATCCCAAAAAGGACGCCGGGATCGCGGTCGCGGGAGAATGGCACAAGGGCATCATTGGCATTGTGGCCTCAAAGCTCGTCTCCAGGTACGGCGTGCCCGCCGTAACGATCGGGACGACCTCTCCCTCGCCCTTCCTCGAAGAGGAGCCCGCCTATGGCTCCATGCGCAGCATCAAGGGTATCAGCGCCATCAATATCCTGCGGCGCTGCTCCGATAAATATAAAAAGGAGACAGGCGAAGACCTCTTCCGAAGCTTTGGCGGACACGCCGGAGCGGCCGGCTTCAAGCTGGAAAAAGAAAAGATCGCTGATTTTCAGAAGACCTTTGCTGCGGTGACCCAAACAGTGGTCAAGAGCAAGAGAGAACGGCTAGTGGTGGCAGGCACCCTTAACGAGGGCCAGATCAGCCTGCCCGAGGTCAAGTTCTTTAAAGACCTTCTTTCTCCTTTTGGCTCGGCTTTTGAGGAACCGCGCTTCCTCGTGCCGGCCAGGATAAAGCGCTGGCAAGTCTTTGGGCGGGACCAGCAGCATATCCGGGGAACCCTGGAGAAAGGAACACCCTTCGTCATTTTCTTCGGAAACCAGCCCTGGATCAAAAGAGTTCTCATGAAAAAGCGGGCCCGGTTCGTGGTGAAACTGAACATCAATGTTTACAAGGGCCGCGAAGAAGTGAATCTGATTGTGGAAGACGTCAAAAGCTTCAAGAAGAAATAACCACCTTATTACTCAATTTCCCTATTCCCTCGATCTCCACTTCAACCACATCTCCCGCCTGCATAGGGCCGACACCCGGAGGCGTCCCGGTCAGGATCACGTCCTCGGGCTCTAAGGTCATGACCTGGGAAACAAAGGAAACTAAGTGATCGACCTTAAAGATCATATTCGAGGTGTTGGAGGATTGTTTGACTTTTCCGTTCAGCAAAAGCTTGATGTCCAGCTTGTCCGGATCGATATCCTTTACGATCTTCGGCCCCACCGGACAGAAGCTGTCAAAGGATTTGGCGCGGGTCCACTGACCGTCCATTCTCTGCAAATCCCTGGCCGTCACATCGTTTCCGCAAGTGAGGCCCAAAACATGCCTCAAGGCCTCTTCTTTTTTAACATTCTTGATCCTGTCCTTGATAACAATCGCCAATTCCGCCTCGTAGTGCAACTCTTTGGTCTGAGGAGGATAAACGATCGGATCATTGCTGAAGATCAGAGCGCTCGGCGGCTTCATGAAAAGGATCGGATACTCAGGTATGGGCATTTTCAATTCCTTTGCATGATCTTTATAATTTAAACCAACACAAATTATTTTTGATGGTTTAATCTTCACTTCTGACACCTCGGGCAAAAATATGTACCCCTTTGCCCCATCACGATCCGCTTAACAGGAGTCTTACATTTAAAACAGGGTTCTCCTTTTCGTCCGTACACCTTCAATCTTAACTGAAAACCGCCCTTTTTGCCATGCGCATCCAAAAACCAGCTGTCCGAAGTCCCCCGGTAACCCAGGGCCTCGGCCAGGACTTTTTTGATCTGATGATATAACTTCTTGACCTCGGCATCGTTCAGTTTATTCGCGGGTCTTCTGGGATGGATCCCGGCGCGGAAGAGAGACTCGATCGCATAGATGTTTCCCAGTCCTGAGATGAACTTCTGGTCCAAAAGCGCGATCTTTATCGCGGTCTTCTTTTTCTTCAACATTTCTTTGAAGCTTGCTGCCGTGAACTCTCTTCCCAATGGCTCCGGGCCAAGCTTAAGATCAGGATATTCCTGGTAGAACCGGATCTTGCCGAAGCGCCTGGCGTCGGAAAAATAAAGGACCCTGCCTCCCGAAAGATAAAAGACCGCCTTCACATAATCATCCGGAGCAAAAAGAACCCTTCCCGTCATGCCCAGATGTATCGTAAAGCACCGGCCTGAGGCCAGCTTAAAGATCAGATATTTTGCTCTCCGCTCAACACTTATGATCTTTTCGCCCTCGAGCTCTTTTTTTAACTGTGAAGGAGAGGTCCCTTTCAGGATGTTCTTTAAGCTTATAACATCTATCTCTTTAATGACCCTTCCCTTTACAAAAGGAAGGATGTCCTCTTTTACAGTTTCAACTTCGGGCAATTCAGGCATGGCAATCTCCCCTGTGTTATAATTCTAGCAAAGGAGGGATAAATATGCCAATCGTGAGGATCGGGATGTGGGCCGGAAGAGACGCGGCCACCAAGGAGAAATTGATCCAGAACGTGACCAAGACCGTCTGCGACACGGTCAAATGCCCGCCTGAGGCCGTGACCGTGGTCATCGATGATATTCCGAAGGAAAATTGGGGGATAGCTGGAAAGCCGGCCTCTAAATTACCTCTCTGAAGATCCCCATCACCACATCCACCAGGCCTAAAACCAGGGGTCCGATTATGATCCCGGGGATACCAATGAGCTGGATCCCTCCCAGGATGCCGAACAATATCACCAGGGGATGGATGCGGGAGCGGTCCCCTATGATCTTTGGTTTCAGCACATTGTCAATGGTGGACAAGATCAGCAAACCATAAACAAAAAGCGCGATCCCTTTCCAGTAGGTCCCAGCCGCCAACCCGCAGATAAAAAGAACAAGTGCAATCGGAAACCACACCAAACCTGCCCCCAAAACCGGAATAATGGATATGATCGCCGTTAGGAACGCCCAGAGCACCGGACTGGGAACCCCCAGGACCGTATACGCAGCCCAGGACAAAAAGCCATGAATGATCCCCACCACGATCTGCCCCAGAAGCATCCCCCGGCTCAGGTCATCCAGCCGCGAAAATATCTGCTTGTATCTGCCGGCGGGAAGAGGAAAAACATCCTGCAAAAAGGCATTGATGTTGTGTCCGCCTTTTAAAAAGAAATAGACCGAAAAAATGGTGATCAGGATGTTCAGGAACACGTTCGGGATCCCTCTTACCACCTGCTGCAGCCAACCAATGAGCTGCCCGCCAAAATTCGCGATCTGGGCCTGATACTGGGAGATATCGCCAATGCGCTGGCTTACGATCGGAGGCAGATCGAATTTGAAGTCCGGCGCGGACACGATCTTCTGAAAATAAAGGTACCCTCCCCGTATTTCAGTGGTGAGAAGGCCGGTAATCGAACCCATTGGGATCAAAACGATCAGGATGATCAAAAAACAAGTTATGATCGCAGCCAGGGTCTCTCCCGGGAGAAAAGGCGGCAAATGGTCCCTGAGATATTTGTAGATGGGGTAAAAAAGATAGGCCAGGACCGCCGCCCCGATTATTGCCACCAGGAAAGGCCGAATGACCATGAATGCCAAGGCCAGAAACACAACGACCATTATGATCGCGATCGTCCGGCGATAGGCTGTTAATCTCGCATCTTCCTGCGGCATAAACTGCAGATATTATACTTCCTTATGATATCAACTGCAAGACTTGCCTCAGCCTTGACCTATGATGTATAATCGAGAATAAATTCAAAAAGGAGTGCTTTATGAAAAAAACTATCGCCATCCTCAGTCTCTTGTCTCTTGTCATCGCTCCCGCTTTTGCCGGAACCTTGAATGTATCAGGAAGAGCCGGCGTTTATAATTCCGCCGGAGGGACTTCCTCCATGATGTACGGCGTGGCAGCGGATTATGGCTTTACTGAAAATCTTTCGGTCAGGGGCATGGTTGAGACCACCACCTATGATGAAGGCGGCACAACTTACACCTACATGCCAGTCTCACTGGATCTGATCTACGGCCAGGACCTGGGCGGAGGCCTGCGCCCCTACGCCGGCGCCGGACTGAGCTACAACAGCACGACTGCAGGGGGATCAACCACCCAGACCACCGGCGCGCAGGCAGAAGTCGGGATAAGCTATAACTTTGGCGGTTTTTCAGCCGGAGTTGAAGTCAGATACCTGGTCCCGGACCTCAATGATACCAGCAGCAGCGCTTCGACCTATAATGCTTATGCTACCGGGGCGTTCTCTCAGAGCTTCAATCTATAGGTTCGGTGAATATTCTCGCGATTGAAACCTCCTGCGACGAAACCTCCGCCGCAGTTGTTAAAGATGGAAAGGAAGTCCTTTCCGGCATCGTTGCCTCCCAGGTCGAATTCCACAAAAAATACGGCGGGATCGTGCCGGAGGTCGCCTCGCGCAAGCATATAGAAGTCATCAATCCCATCATCCGGGAAGCACTTGCTTCCGCCGGAACCGAACTGAAAGACATTGACGCCGTGGCTGTGACCTACGGTCCGGGACTGGTCGGGTCTCTGATGGTCGGGATCTGCGCGGCCAAGGCCATTGCCTATGCCCTGGATATCCCGCTCATCGGCGTAAATCATCTAGAGGGCCACATCTATGCAAATTTTATTCCCCAATCCCCCAATCACCCAATCCCCCAATTCCCTTTTGTTTGCCTCATTGTCTCTGGAGGACATACCCTGTTGGTTTTAGCAAAGGACCATGGAAAATTCCAGGTGCTGGGCCGTACCCGCGATGACGCGGCGGGGGAAGCTTTTGACAAAGTCGCCCGTTTCCTGAAACTCGGCTATCCGGGCGGACCGATCATCGATAGATTAGCAAAGGAAGGCGATCCGAACGCTATTCGCTTTACCCGGCCCATGCTCGGAACGGGATATGATTTCAGCTTCAGCGGCATCAAAACCGCCGTCGTCAATTATGTTAATAAAATGACAGGCGACCGGAAACCGGCGACAGAAGACCTTGTCGCTTCCTTCCAGCAAGCCATAGCTGACGTCCTGGTAGAAAAAACCATCCGCGCAGCAAAAGAGTTCAACTGTAAGACCGTCGCCCTGGCAGGCGGGGTATCCGCCAATTCCCGGTTAAGAAAACAATTAAAAGAAGAGTGTTTCGCCAACCACCTAACCACCCAGATCCCTCCCCTCGAATACTGCACAGACAACGCCGCCATGATCGGATGCGCGGCCTACCATCATTTCAGGCAAGAAAGGATTTCCGATCTAGCGCTTCAGGCGGTTGCCAGCTTACGGCTGGTGTAATATAATTCGTTCAACATGCAACAAACGACCTTAACCGAAAACCAGCAAAGGGAGCTCTGGTTCATCCGCATCCGCTGGGCGGCCATCATTCTTATCACCGCCGTCGTCTTCTTTCTGAAACACGTGCAGGGGGCCGGCTTCCCCTTGCTGCCTTCCTTTCTCATCATAATTTTTTCGATCGTCTTCAACACGGCTTATGCCATTCTTGCCCAGTATTACCGACCCTTCAGTGAAAACATGTTCTTCAACTATTTCAGGGCGAGCGTGGACCTCTTGGTGGTCACCTTATTCGTGCATTTGACCGGGGGGATTGAAAGCCCCTTCGTTCTCCTTTACCTGCCGGAACTGGTCATGATCTCCATGTTCAGCGCCGGGGCTTTTGCCTATCTCCTTGCCGCCCAGGCCACCGCCCTCTTCATCCTCAACTGCACTCTGGAAGCTTATCTCCTGATCCCGCATTACAACTTAAGCTCCCCCCCCGCCGCTCTCCATCTGAATTTTAGCTACATCACCTCCATCTCCATCGCCCTCCTCTTCGTCGGTATCTTGCTCGTGTATCTAAGTTCTTATCTCTCCGGCAAATTCATCGAGAAACAGAACAAGGTGGAGGAGTTATCCAGCGCCCAAGCCAATTTTATGAACCTGATCATGCATGAGACCAAAAGCCCGCTCACCTCGATCATCGGTTACACTCAGGCCCTTTCAAAAGAAAGCTTTGGAAAGCTTACCGAGGACCAAAAAGAGCCGCTCCAGGTCATTCAGCGCCAGTCGCTGCGGATCCTGAACATGACCAACGATCTGTTGGACCTCGCCCGGCTTGAATCCGGGATGTCAAAAATAAAAAAGACTCCTCTCTCCCTAGCCGATGTGCTCCAAAGAGCGATCGAAGAGATGAAGCCCATGCAAAACGGAAAAAAATTAGACCTGGTACAGGAGATCAGTCCCGATCTGCCCCCGGTTCCCTTGGAAGAGGAAAAGATCATCCAGGTGATCACGAACCTTTTATCCAATGCCATAAAATTTTCAAAGCCAAAGGGGAAGATCTTTGTTTCCACTCAGCTTCTGGATAAAAAGGTCCAGCTATCGGTCCGGGATGAGGGGATGGGAATCGATCCCCAAGACCTGCCGCATATCTTTGAGAAGTTCTACCGCTCCAGCAAGGAAGCAGCCGCGGTGCGCGGGACCGGCCTGGGATTGGCTCTTTCCAAAGGGATCATTGAGGCCCACGGCGGACGCCTCTGGGCGGTTTCCGGCGGGCACGATAAAGGCGCCGTTTTCCATTTCACCCTTCCCCTCTAATCCTTCCCTTGCTATAATAATCTCGCCATGAAGATCGATGTTGAACATGTAGCCAGGCTTGCGCGCCTGGGGCTCTCGGAAGAGGAAAAGAAGCTCTTTGCCGAACAGCTCTCGGCGATCCTCACGTTCGCGGACAATCTCAAGAAATTGAATACCCAGGATGTACCTCCTACCGCCCACGCCATCCCCATGAAGAACGTCTTCCGGGAGGACAAGATCGTTCCTTGCCAGGATACCAGTGACATTCTAGCGAATGCCCCTGAAGAAGAAACGCATATGTTCCGGGTCCCGAGGATAGTGGAATAGAATGCACCACAAAACCGCCCACGAACTGCATAGCCTCATCACCAACAAAGAGATCAGTTCGGTCGAGCTCACCGAGGCGGTCCTGGCGCGCATCGACCAGGTCGAAAACAAGATCCAGGCTTATGTTACCATCACCAAAGAAGAAGCCTTAAAACAGGCCCGGGCGGCGGATGAAAGGGTCAAAAAGAACGAGAAGATAACGCCTCTGACCGGGATCCCCATCGCCATTAAAGACAATATGTGCACCCGGGGGATCCTGACCACCTGCTCCTCAAAGATCCTGTCAAATTATATACCGCCTTATGATGCGACCGTAGTCTCCAAGATCAAAGACGCGGGCGCGGTGATCCTGGGCAAGACCAACATGGATGAATTCGCCATGGGATCCTCCACCGAGAATTCCGGAATACACCCAACCCATAACCCATGGAATACCAAGACCGTCCCGGGAGGATCCTCGGGTGGTTCCGCCGCGGCGGTGGCAACCGATGAAGCGGTCCTGGCCACGGGCTCTGACACCGGTGGATCCATAAGGCAGCCTGCCTCTTTCTGCGGGGTAGTCGGATTGAAACCCACCTATGGCAGGGTCTCACGCTATGGATTGGTCGCCTTTGCCTCTTCCCTGGACCAGATCGGTCCCCTCACCAAAGACGTCACCGACGCCGCCATCCTGATGAACATCCTTGCCGGCCACGATCCAAAAGATTCGACCTCGGTTGACCTGCCGGTACCGGACTTCCGCCAGGCGCTGGCAGACAACATAAAAAAACTGAGGGTCGGCTACATCAAAGAGCTTCTGGGCAAGGGGGTCGAAAAAGAGGTCAAGGATGCGGTGCAAAAAGCAATGAAAAAACTCGAAGAACTGGGGGCGGAGCTGGTTGAGATCTCTATGCCGACCTTTGAATACGCGGTCGCGACCTACTACTTGATCGCTCCCGCGGAAGCCAGCTCCAACCTCGCCCGCTATGATGCAGTCAAATACGGCCACCGCAGCCAGGGATCCAAGGACCTCCTCACCATGTATTACAATACGCGGCGCGAGGGCTTCGGCAGCGAGGTCAAGCGAAGGATCATGCTCGGCACTTATGCCCTCTCGGCCGGATATTACGATGCTTATTATCTCAAGGCCCTCAAGGTCAGGACCCTGATAAAGAAGGATTTTGACAAGGCCTTCGGTAAATGCGATTGCCTGATTTCGCCCACCTCGCCCACGGTCGCCTTCAAGATCGGAGAAAAAGCCGCGGACCCGCTTTCGATGTATTTATCCGACATCGCGACCATTCCGGTCAATCTGGCCGGGCTTCCCGCCATTTCCATTCCCTGCGGGATGCGCGGGGGGCTGCCGATCGGACTGCAGATCATCGGCAAGGCCTTTGCCGAGGAAACCGTCCTCCGCGCCGCTTTTACCTACGAACAAAACACGGATTGGCATAAGCAGAAACCTTCGCTATAATAATGGCATCTTGAATACCCTGGCGAAAAACATTTTTATTCGCTTAAAAGGGCTGGTCCCTCTGAGTCTCCTCCTCCTTTTCTTTTTCAACTGCTCTCACGCCGGTGCCGTCATTTACGAAGGAAGGGAATATGGTCCGGAATATTTCTTCGCCATCGAAGGTGAAGTTTACGGCCAGGCCGCGCCGGGTGTGCAGTCGGTCTATGTTAATGACAAGCCTGTCAAGATCGATAAGGACCTGAACTTCAGCACCAAGGTCAGCTTAAAAAAAGGCCAGGAATACCTTACCATCGTTACCCGCTATCGGGGCCTTCGTTTCACCAAAAAATACCTGGTCATCCGCCATCCCAAGGCCCCCAAGACCTTCAAGATCCACGTGCCCAAGCAGGAATTCCAGAAGATCATCCGGAGCGCAAGACCGGCGGTCCCAAAGCCAAAACCCAAACCTAAGCCCAAAGCCTCCTTTGGGTTCAAGGGAAGGGAATTCATGGGGCCGTATACGATAAAGGCCCTGGCTCAGGCAATTGAGGCCGACGACTATGGAATTGAAACCAAATCCCCCAAGGGCAGTCTGGGTTGGATCAACGAGATCCTGCGTACCCCGAATTTCTATGACCTCTGGCGCGCCAAGAACAAAAATGTCATCCTGACCGCGGAGATGAAGCGTCTCATCCGGGAAACGAGCGGCTACCGCAACAAGCCCTTCTCCCAGCTCACCCGGGAACAGCAAATGAAGATCATCCGGCTTAACCGCCTCCTGATCGAGGTCACCTATCCCCTCCTCGCTCCCAAGAGTATCCCGGAAGGGCTGCTGGCGGAAGAAGACGAGAAATGGCTGGGCTTTGAGTTCGCAGCTGAACTAGAACCCGGAAAGATAATCGTGGTCAGAAGGGTCGATGGAAAATTCTTCGGGACCGTCCTTGACACTAAGACCCACTTCTGGCTCCCCCTGCATGAAATAACCTACCGGGAGTTCCGGGACCTGCTCGAGGAAGGGATCATTCCCTCTTCATTCACCTCCTGAAATAAGATATAATCTAGGGCATGAAATACGAGACCGTGATCGGGCTCGAGATCCACGCCCAGCTTTCGACCGAAAGCAAGATGTTCTGCGGCTGTTCGACCAAGTTCGGGGCCGCTCCGAACACAAATATTTGCCCGGTTTGCACCGGCCAACCCGGGGTCTTACCCGTCACCAATAAGAAAGCGATCGAGCTTGCCATCAAGACCGCCCTGGCGCTTGACTGCAAGATCGAACCCTCTTCGGTTTTTGCGCGCAAAAATTATTTTTACCCGGATCTGCCCAAAGATTACCAGATCTCTCAATACGAGCTCCCCCTGGCTACCAGGGGACACTTGGACATTGCAGTTGACGGGAAAAACAAAAAGATCGGCATAACCCGCGTCCACCTCGAAGAGGATGCGGGAAAACTGGTCCATAAGGGGGCCGAGCGCATCATGGGCGCGGAAGAATCCCTGGTGGATTTCAACCGCACCGGCGTCCCCCTGATGGAGATCGTATCCGAGCCGGACATCCGGTCTCCGCGGGAAGCATCGATCTTTATGCAATCATTAGCTAACCTTTTGCAGTACATCGGCGTCTGCGACGCCAAGATGGAAGAAGGGTCGCTTCGCTGCGACGCCAATATCTCCATCCGCCCCATGGGCTCCAAGGAATTCGGGACCAAGACCGAGGTCAAGAACATGAATTCATTTAAAGCTGTAGAAAAAGCTTTAGCTGCCGAACAAAAACGCCATATTGAAGCCCTGGAAGAAGGGGGATCGATCGTACAGGAAACCCGATTCTATGATGACGTTACTGACACCACCACCGGCATGCGCAGCAAGGAATACGCGCATGATTACCGCTATTTCCCCGAGCCGGACCTGGTGCCGGTCGAGCCGGGAAAGGCATGGATCGAAGAGATCCACAAGACCCTGGAAGAGCTTCCCGAAGCCAGGAAAAAGCGGTTCATGGAGGATTACAAATTGTCCAATTACGACGCCGGGCTCCTGATCTCATCCAAAGCCATGGCGAACTTCTTTGAGGAAACATTGAAGCTTTACAAAAATCCCAAGACCATCGTTAACTGGATGCTGGGCGACCTGAACGCTTATCTGAATGAGAACAAGAAATCCATTGATGCGGTGGACTTTTCTCCGCCCCAGTTAGCGGAGATCCTGGAGCTTATTGATAAAGGCACCATCAGCGGAAAGATCGGCAAAAGTGTTCTGGTCCAGGTCTTAAAGACCGGAAAGCAGATCAAGGATGTCATTGCTGAATCCGGAATGACCCAGATCAGCGATGAGGCTGAATTGAAAAAGATCATTCAAGAGGTGATCAAAAACAACCCGAAACCGGTGGAGGAATACAAGAAAGGCAAAAAGACTTCGATCGGGTTCCTGGTCGGTCAGGTCATGAAGGCATCCAAGGGAAGGGCCAACCCGGGGCTGGTCAACAAACTTCTCAAAAAAGAGCTTGAAGCATAAATCTATAGATCCATCTCCATTTGCGAATCAACCAAAGCTATTCTTGCCCCATAAGTTTTAACCTTTTCCCGGTAAAATTCCTTGAGGGCTCTTTTTCTCTCGTCTTTTTTAAATGTTCTGCCCCGGTTGACAAAATCAAACTCGATCAGGAGGATATGACGGGCGGCCTTGATCGGCGCATCCATCAATTTGTCTTCGACTTCTTCTTCTTTCTTTAAAAGCTCGGCGATGCCGGACATTTGCCTTAAAACACCGGTAACATGCGAGCGCGCCTGCCTGAGCCAGTGTTCTCTCAGGTCTTCCTTTTTGGGACCCAAAAGCGTGCCCAGATATTTTCCCAGGCGCTCCTGGATCCTTCCCAAGGTATTCAGGTTCTTAAGATTGCGCCCCTCTTTGGCGAAATATTTCGCCCACCTTTCCGCCAACCCCAACAATACTTTGCCGATAAGTTGCTCGGTATGGCCCTTGAGCCTTAAAAGGCTTTGCCTTTGTGAATCTAATACTTCATTCCGGCGTTCAAGGTCTGCCACTGCGGCCCCAATCATTGAGCGAGCTAAATTGCGCGATTGTTCGGTCGGGATCTTCGCCAGCTCCAGCGCGCCCCAAAGCTCAACAAACGCCTTTCGCTTCCCCATGTCCCTCACCATGGACAAACGCAGGCTCGCCTCATATAATTTGCTCCACCATCCATATGGATCTTGAGCGATAATCCTCAGGCCCAGGGTCATCGCTGCATTCCTTTTCTTCTCCTTTTCCACTTCTTCAACCTCATGCTCGAACATGCTCAAGATCTTATGCGTGGTAACGTTATTATCGATCATGGTCTTGCGTAAAATTCCGGAGGCCGTCTTTTTATATTTTTTGCTTGAGATCACGCAGTTTCCTTTCAGATCATCAATGATTTCCACCTTGCCGGAAGAAAGGCGAAGTCCCATATTGCCTTTGGATCTCTTACTTGATCGGACCCGGGCAACTTCCTGAGTCTCTAAGATCTCCATGAGTTTGGGAGTCAGCGCCGACAAAACCGTGTCCGCGGCGGTGTTATTGGATGCCTGCGCCATATCCTGAGCGATCTTGACCTTTTCCTTCAGCATCTGGCGGTAGCTCATTCTTCCAAAAGGAAAAATTGATCCGAGTTCCTCAAGCTTTCCGGAAAAATGCTTCATGTCCTCGACAAATCCACGATAGGCCTTTTCATTCCCGCTCTTCTTGGCCGCGCTCTTGGCCTCACCCAGGGCATAGAGCTCGATCCGGGCCGCAAGCAGAGCCCGGAACAAGACCAGGTTGCCGAGCTCTTCGTTTTTTTCGATCTCAGCCTGCACATCTGCATTTCTTAGAGTCTCAAGCTCAAAGTCCAAGGAAGGAGCCCTCAGCTTCGGGGTCTTATCAATTGTAGGAAGCATAAAGCGGATGCCCCCTCGCCGTTTGACATCCAGAATGCCTTCCTCAAGCATGCTCAGAATAAAATCGGGTTCTTTCCCCATTCTTTCTAAGATCCAGCGATTTTGAGGCGCACCCAGATTGGCGGGTAATACTATCTTCAAGGGAGTTTTCCCTTCGCGGAACAGCGAAATCAGAGCCTTAAGAAAATCCCTTGTCTCAGAAGGACATTTGACCGCTAAATCCATTAAGACCCTTTCTGATTCGGAAGTGATCAGGTCTTCCAGAGGTCGATCCCCTCTCAACATATCCATTACCCGCCGGACCGATCTTTGCTGTTTGCTTTCCAGTTCGTTCTTCAGTCCGGCCTTTCTAAGATCCAAAACACTGTCTTTCCCCATAAAATCAACGATCTGATCTGTCCCTCCCCCAAACAACGCTTGGAGCGTTTTGCGGTTATGATAAACGGCGGCATTTTGGGTTACGATGATCTGCTCCGGCCCCTTGTTTTGATTATGCAGCTCCTCTAGGACACTGAGAGCCAGCCCGATCTCTTTAGGGTTAGCCTTTGCCGCCTGGTTCAAATTTTTGTGGGATTGGAGTGAAATGAGCTTTCGCAGCGGTCTTTTCCCGCGCATCAGATCAAGATAGAATCTAACATTGGGGCATGATTTGGCTCGTACCATACTCCATATTTTCGAAACATTTATGCTATAATTTCACTGAAACCCATGTCAGATAAAGAACTAATACATATCCCGGTACTGCTCAAGGAATCTATCGATTTCCTTGCCCCCAAACCAGGAGGGGTCTACGCCGATTGCACCCTAGGAGGCGGCGGGCATACCCAGGCGATCAAGGCCCAATGTCCGGAATGCAAGATCATTGCAATCGATGCGGATTACGAGGTTATGATCGAAACACGGGAAAGATTGGAAAGGTTTCAAGACATTGAATTCATCAATGATAATTTCAAGAACATTAAAAATATCGTAAAAAAACCGGTGGATGGGATCCTCTTTGACCTGGGGGTCTCTTCCTACCAGATCGATGAGCCGGGACGCGGCTTCAGTTTGCAAAAAGACGGCCCCCTGGACATGCGCATGGACCGCTCCCAAAAACTTACTGCTGAGGAGATCGTCAGCCGCTCCAGTCCGGATGAGCTGGAAAGGGTCTTTCGTGAATACGGCGAAGAGCGCTTTTCAAAGAGAATCGCAAGGGCCATTATTCAGAGACGCGAGAAGGAAAAAATAAAAAGCACCCTTCAACTTAAAGAAATAATTGAAAAGTCGATCTTTACCTGGAAAAAAAGAGAGTCGGTTACCCGCGTTTTCCAGGCTCTGCGCATCGCGGTCAACCAGGAGCTGAAAAACCTTAAGATCGCCCTCAAGGATTCGATTGACCTCTTAAAACCGGCCGGCCGGATCGTGGTGATCTCTTACCATTCGCTGGAAGACCGCATCGCCAAGAACGCCTTCCGGGAAGCCGGAAAACAGGGAACGCTTTCGGTCTTGACCAAGAAACCGGTCCAGCCTTCTAGCGACGAGATCGCTTCCAACCCCCGGGCAAAAAGCGCTAAACTGAGAGCGGCGGAAAAGCTATGAAATTCGGGTTTCGAAGAGCGGTGTTCATCTTGTTCGTCTTCGTGGTCCTGGCCGGGATCCATCTCTACATCTACACCCAGAACATCGGCCTCAAGTACCGTGTCACGGATCTAAAGGTTAAGCTCTCGGAGATCGTCAGCCGGAACCGCAGTTTGATCGGCCGGGTCGCGGAAAAAGAGAATTTGGATTACATTGAAAAATACGCCCGAGAAAAACTGAATATGGTCTATCCGGAAGAGATCACCTATATAGTGCCTTCCCGCTCCGCTCCGGAAAAAGGTTCAAAAGAGGTAAATCCCTGAAGCCCAGGGTTTCCGCTATCCCCTCCCCGTAGGTAAAAAAGAAGCTGGGTTCATGATAGAATATCAATCTGGGCTCTCCCATGATCTTGGCTTCGTCCTTTGCCAGGTCCACCGCGTCTGAGAACCCTCCCAATTTGTCAACCAAATTAAGGTCCAGCGCCTGAGAACCGGTATAGATCTGACCCTGGGCAGCTTCCTCAACTTCTGCTGTGGTCATTTTCCGGCCCTTGACCACTGCCTGGACGAATTCATCATAAGCTTCCTTCTGGAGCCTTTCAATGGCAAAGACCTCCACCGACGTCAGCTTCCTCAAGCCGGAGAACATATCCGCGTGGCGGCCTTCCTTGACCACTTCGGTCTCAATGTCCAGTTTTTTGAGCAGTTCCGGGTAGACCGGCATATACCCGATGACGCCGATGCTTCCGGTAATGCTGGAGCGGTTCGCCACGATCCTGTCCGCCGCGGAAGCAATATAATACCCGCCCGATGCCCCCACGCTGCCAATGGAAGCAATCACGATCTTGTCCTTTTCCTTGGCGTATTTTACGGCCTTATAGATCTCACCTGCCGCCACCGCGTCCCCTCCCGGGCTGTCGATCCTCAAAATGATGGACTTAACGAACACATCGTCGCTGGCTTTACGGATGTAGCGGGCAACCGTCTCCGACCCCACGTAACTCCCCCCGAAGAGAATGTTCTCCCCGCCGCTTCCGGATACGATCTCGCCGTCGATCTCGATCACCGCTACCCCGAAGACCCTGGTCAGGAAAACTTCATCCGGCTGGACCAGCCTGGGTTCGACGATCTGGGCTTCTTCCTTCTTTTCCCCCAAGATCTCGGCGGCAAGCTTGCGCGCGTCCTTATAATAGCCGACCTCATCGATTAAACCCATTTCCTGGGCAAGCCGCGCGGGAAAGATCATGCCGTCGCCGATGGTCTTGATCTTATCCAGTTTCATCTTACGGTCCGCCGCGATGTCGGTGAGCATCTGCCGGTAAAGATCCGCGATAAGCCCCTTCGCCATTTCCTCCTGATCCTTGGTCATTTTTTCCCGGGAGAAGGGATCGAAGGCGTCTTTATATTTGCCTTGGACAAAGACCTGCCACTCGATCCCGAACTTTTCGTATAATCCCTTGATCCGGTAGATCTCTATGCTCTTGCCAAATCCGCCGATGGCAGCTCCCGGCGGAGCCACGATCTTGTCCGCGATCGAGGCCAGATAATATTCATCCCCGAGCGCGCTCCCCTCGATATAGACCACGATCTTTTTGCCCTTCTGGCGCGCGCGTGTGAGCTCCGCGCGGATCTCCTGGACCATGGCCATCCCTCCCAGTCCGCCTCCGAACCCTCCCAGCTTGAGCATGATCCCGTCAATGGAACTGTCCTTGGCGGCCCTCCTGATCTCCGCCAGGATCGAATCCAGCCCGGGGCGTACCCCGCCGAAAAAGCTGTACTCCGTTCTTCCGCCCTTGATCGCTCCGCTGATATCGATGAGGGCGTATTCCTTGGGCTTGATGATGGAGAAGGGCCGCTCCCGCCGGGGCAGCACCTTTATCCCGGCCTCAAAGCGCTGGGTGGTCTGTCCGCCTTCATGAAAAAGCGCGGCGTAATCAAAAGAAAAGAAATAGAGGTCCAAAGTCAGTCCCGCCGTTGGCTCTCCCCGGTCAAACCCTCCCCGCAAGGAGAATCCCTTCACAAGGTTGACATCCAAGCCAAGATGGGCGTTGCTCTGGGAAGATTTCTCGATCTCCAGATCGCCGGCGATCAGCAATCTCTCTCCGATCGGCTTAAAGCCGAAACCGACCCTTCCCGAAGCCGGGGTCAGGAACGATTTGCTGGTCAGCATATCCTGGACTACCAGGCCCAGGTTCAATTCCGGCGTGATCCGCAGGAGGATCCCGATGTCCGCCGATCCCCCGTCACCTTTTGTCCCTCCCACATCCCATTCCGCCCCCTTGTAAGTCACTCCCCAGTTCAGCCACCCGCTGCGGTTGCCGAATCCCACCGCGGTAACATTGACTTCATCGCTGGCCGCATCGACCATTTTCCAGGCGCCATAACCAACATAGCCGAGCTTCACAAATTCAAATGAACCATCCACATCTACATTCCCGCTGTCAGGATTTCCGAAAGTATACTGAAAGCCAGGAACCGCTAGTCCAGCTGGGTTGTAGAAGACCGCGCTCCCATCATCCGCTACCGCCGTATATGCGCCCCCCATACCTGACGCCCTCACCCCTACTCCGCGCTTGAGAGCAAGGTCCTCAATCTCCTGAGCAAAAGAGGAAGATATCATCAGGGCGCAAATGATTAAACAATTGAACAGCTTCTTCATTTTGTTGTATTATATACTCCTGAAGGGGAGAACACAAATGGCAGTTCGCGTACGCTTTGCTCCCAGCCCCACCGGCGCCCTCCACATCGGCGGCGCCCGCACCGCCCTTTATAACTGGCTTTTTGCGCGCAACCAGGGCGGAACTTTTATTCTCCGCATCGAAGACACGGATCGGGAACGATCGACCCTGGAGGCTAACCGGGCCATCTTTCACGGCCTGGAGTGGTTGGGGCTGGATTGGGACGAAGGGCCAAATATCGGGGGAAGCTATGGCCCCTATTATCAAACGGAAAGACTAAAGATCCATCAGGAACATGCGGAACAATTGGTACAGGAAGGGAAGGCTTACTATTGCTTTTGCAGCCCCGAGGAGCTGGAAAAAAAGCGCAAAGAATCCGCCGCGCGCAAAGAAGCCCCCCGGTACGACGGCAAATGCCGCAAACTCCCCGAATCAGATATAAAAAAACTTCTGGGAAGCGGCAAGCCCAGAGTTATCCGCTTTCTCCTTCCTCCCGTCGGAGACACCGTGGTTGAAGACCTCATCCGCGGAAAAGTGATCTTCAAGAATGAATTGCTGGATGATTTTGTGATCTTAAAATCGGATGGTTTCCCGACCTACAATTTCGCGTGTGTGGTGGATGATCACCTGATGGAGATCACCCATGTCATCCGTGGAGACGATCATCTTTCGAACACTCCCCGCCAGATCCTGCTTTACCACGCTTTTGGCTGGGAGCTTCCCAAATTCGCCCACATCCCCATGATCCTGGGAAAAGACAAGGCCCGGCTTTCCAAGCGCCACGGGGCAACCTCGGTCATCGCCTACCGGGACATCGGATACCTTCCTGAAGCCATTCTCAACTATATCGCGCGCCTGGGATGGGGCTGCGGCGATCAGGAGATCTTCTCGCGGCAGGAGCTGATCGAAAAATTCTCTTTAGATGGGGTCACCAAGAACTCCGCCGTCTTTGACACAGATAAGCTCAATTGGCTGAACGGAAAATATATTCGCCAGATCCTCTCCGACCGGCTGATCGATCTGTGCGAACCCTTGATCATCGAAGCCTACGGAAAACAGTATTTCGATTATGTCAAAAAAGTCGTTCTCGCCTTCCATGACCGCCTGGTGCTTATTCCAGACATCGTTCCCCTCTCCAAATATTTCTTTACCGACAACTTCGAGTATGATCCCAAGGGAGTAGAAAAGTATTTCAAATCCGAAAAAGCAAAAGAGATATTAGAAACCTTAAAGGAGCGGCTGGCAGAAGTCGAGCCATTCAACAAAGCAAACATCGAACCGGTTTTTAAGGATCTGGCCAAAGAGATGGAGGTTAAGCTCGGAGTGGTCATTCACCCCTGCCGCCTGGCATTGACCGGAACCCTTCAATCCCCGCCCATGTATGATGTGGTGGAGATTCTGGGAAAGAAAAAGGTTGAAGAACGGATTCTTAGAGCCTTAGAGTCTTTGAGGTAATAAACCCCATTATCTTATAAGCCAGTTTCGCCGCGGTAAAATCAGGGGCGATATCCCCTTTGCGGGGCAAAAGTTCGGTTACGTCAAAACCGATGACATTCTTTTCCCAGCAAACTGCCTTCAGGATATCCATGGCTTCATACCAAAGAAGACCCCCCGGCTCCGGCGTGCCCGTGCTCATGATCGCTGGGTCAAAGGCGTCCAGATCAAAGCTGATATAAACGTTCTCGGAAAGCTGGGTGGTGATCTGCTCCGTCGCCTCCAGGTGCTCCGCCCAGTGGATCTTCTTCAATTGGCCGGTTTTCTTGGCAAAGGTATGCCCCTCTTTGGATATATTTCTTATCCCGACCTGGACGGCGGGACAGATCTCGAGAACCCGGCGCATAACACAGGCATGGTTATTCTTGGAGCCCATATAACTATTTCTCAGATCCGCATGCGCATCGAGCTGCAGAACAGAAAGTTTTTTATATTTCTCGGCAAAGGCCTTCACCGCAACCGGCGTTATCGAGTGCTCCCCACCTAAAATAACAGGTGTCTTTTTGTCATTCAGTAGACTGGCGACTCGCGACTGGAGACTGGCGACAGAGACAGGTTTCAAAGTATGGATCCTGGATTTTTCACAGGTCTCATGGCCAAGCTCTTCGTCAAATTCCTCAACCTGTTGGGAAGCCTTGAGGATCGCGGCGGGACCGTTCTTCGTCCCCTTGCCATAGGTCGTGGTGGACTCGTAGGGCACTGGAACCACCACAAAAGCGGAGCTCTTATAATCTGCCTGTTGTCCTAAGAAATTCATCGGTAAATAATTTTGACCTGTTTCGGGTCAGACCAATTGAAATGCGGCTTCTTTCTTTTTGCCGCCAGTTCTTCAACCTCAGCCAGGCCGTGCGCCAGGATAGGCAATGCGATGGTCAGGTCGCAGAAGCATTGAACCTTTTTGGCGGATTTCGCGATCTTTCCCCAGGATTGTCCTTCCTCAAAAGTACAACCCGACAGACCCCCGAAATGCGGGGTATCCGTCGTGACCTGAATGGCATATTCATGGCCGGGCAGGTCCTGCCCCATGATCAGGTTCAGGAGCTCGGTCTGCTGAATGAAGTTCTTGGGAACCCCGCCGCCCAGATAAATGACCCCCGATTTCCCGGCAGCGGAAGCAATCTGCACGGTTTCATCCGTATCCTTCATTTGATCCACAAACCTGAAGTTACTTTCATTGCTCTTCTTTAATCCCTTCCCATCCGGGGTATCGATCACGCCGTGCCGGGCCATAATAAAAGAATACCCAAAAGAAGAATCGTTCAAAGCCGGCGCGTAAACAGGGACCCCCGCTTTTGCCGCCTGCACCAGGATCGAATCTTTTTCCTTACCGCTATCCAGCAGAAATTTACCCAAAATTTCGAAGAATTCCCGAGAAGAATATTGGTGATGAGGGCTTAGATTTTCAATAAACTTCTGCATCTGGCGGTCGACCTGCCGCTGCTCCTGCTCCTTTACCAGAACATCGTAGAAGCGATCGACACCCTCCTCCACAAGCTTTGCGTCATCCATCAGGGAAGATCCCTGAAAATGCTTTATGCCCATGCACTCACAGGTGTCGTGAAAGAGCTGGGCGCCGGTGGAAACGACCACATCCACCATTCTTTTTTCGATCAAATAAGCGATCGCCCGGCGCATCCCCGCCGGAACGATCGCTCCCGCGATCCCCAGCCAGATCGTGATCTCCGTCTCCTTCAGCATCTGTTTCCATATGGCAAAACACTCGGCCAGATTCTTTCCCTGAAAGCCAGTGGCAAGCATCTCTTCCAGAAGGGCATCCATCTTTTTGCCGCGGCCGACCCGGATGGGTACAGTGGGTTTTTTGAGAAATTCCGAGGTCATGATATCAATGATAAACGCGGGGACGTTCGTTCAGGCCTCTTCGCTCGCGATCGACCAGGTGCGCCGCTTTAGAGATGTTCTTGGGAAACTCAACTCCGCGGTTCAAAAGTATGACCTCGTGGTGGGTCGCCTCAAAAAACCCAAGCAGTTCTGAACGCGCGAAATCCGTGTCAAAATCTTTGCAGGAGAAGATGTCGATGAAGGCGTGCTCCTTCTCCGGAAAGGTATGGATGGAAATATGCGATTCGGCGATGAGCACCACTCCCGAGATCCCCCAGTCCGAAGGAACCTTGCCGTGATATTTAAAAACATAGGGGGGCATGATCTTGGTCATATTGATCTTTTCCGGAAAGGTGTCGAGAATATTAAAAACAAAGTCGATATCGGAAAGTTTTTCCTTGGGGCAGCCATAGCAATCCAGCATCAGATGCGGCCCAAAACCGTACTTGGTTTCTTCTTTCACTTAACCTATCATCTCCCGCAGTTTGCTGAATCAATTCTAAATCAGTTTAAAAATTTGTCAAGGCATTTTCTTTCAGGTAGAATAGCTGCGGAATGGATTATGAGAAATTGCGGAATGAAATGGTGGATGTCCAGCTCATTCCCCGGGGCATAACCGATCCCAGGGTTTTGGATGCCCTCCGGAAAGTTCCACGCCACCTTTTTGTGCCGGAGAGAATAAGAGCTTCGGCTTACGATGACTGTGCCCTTCCCATCGGCGAAGGGCAGACCATTTCTCAGCCCTACATGGTCGCGGTCATGACCGAGCAACTCAAGCTGGAAGGGGATGAAAGGGTGCTCGAAATCGGGACCGGTTCCGGCTATCAGTCGGCAATCCTGGCTGAGCTTTGCGAACAAGTCTACTCAGTTGAACGCCTCGGCCCCCTTTCCCGGCACGCCAAAAAAAACGTCATGAAAGCGGGCTATAATAACGTGGAGTTCATCGTTAGCGATGGCACATTGGGCTATTCTGAAGCCTGCCCCTACGAAGGCATCCTGGTAACCGCAGGATGCCCGGAGATCCCCGCCCCCCTGCTCGATCAGCTCAAGGAGGGGGGCAGACTGGTGCTGCCGGTGGGAGACAGGTATCAGCAGGTCCTGACCACCGTGACCAGAAGCGGGGGCAAAGTCAAGACTGAAGAATCGATCCTCTGCGTCTTTGTCCCCCTCATCGGAAAATTTGGGTGGGAGAGCTGACCCTAGATTTGACCATCCTTCCGATTTATGCTATCCTTGAAAGGTTTGGAGGAAATCATCATGGTCGAAGAAGAATTCAAAGGGACCAGCATCGAAAAAGAAAAGGGGACAGATGAGTTCTTTGAGGTTGAGGAGTTAATTAAAGAAACGCTGGAAGAAAGCAAGCGCCTGGAGAAAAAAGAACCTGCTCCTCCCAAACCACCCGCCGCC